>LSQX01041029.1_pt8 | contig 26926 bp, 20 predicted proteins | sample 654561 | NCBI WGS metagenome assembly LSQX01 (sample SAMN04489861, study PRJNA283612) | anaerobic digester metagenome | isolation source: 4 biogas reactors fed with cattle manure at either 37C or 55C with and... | place: Denmark: Kongens Lyngby | collected 2014
CTGATCAAAAGACGCAGGAATAATTATGACAAGAGGCTGGTTGAATATGTAATCCTTTAAGACTATTGCCCGTTTCCCTTTTCTGCTTTCTGTTTCCCTTTTCTTACAAGATTTCTCTTGGTCTTTAATTATATAAAGCTTGTAGGATAATCACCTTGTTCAGGGGTGGATTGGTTTTGTTGACCCGGGTTTTTATGTTTCTGAACAATCTGTATCATCTGTATTTACATAAAAGATACATGTTTTTCAAAAACACCTGGTTACATTTGAGCCAAAGAGAATGGAACAATTTCTTAAGGGGATTTTTTAAAGACCGATTGTTGTTATTCCGGATAAAACGGCCCCTGGATTTATACGTCCGGACAACAACCTTCATTTGTCTCTTGGAATTGTTCAGGGAATAAGGGATCGTTTACAACCTCAAATAACTGAACATGGAATATGGGAAACGGAAAGCCATTTTTTGTTTTGAAGTCGTTTGCCAATGAGGTACGGCTTTATGAAGATCACCTGGAAGGGGAGTTCTTCGGACAAGACCTTGTGGAAGCCTTTGGCAAGCGCTTTTATAGCCTGAAATATTCAGCAGTTGAAAGGGTGGTTATTACAGAAACCGCTGATCGTCAGGTAGTTATTCTCGAGATTGATTTTGACGGCAAACCTGAGTTCGAAAAAAAACACCTGCATCCCTCCAATTTGTTTTTCAGGAAGTCGCGTAAGGATAAAGTACAAGAATGCCTGGGGGTGAAGGCGCTGATTGAATATCTGAAGGAAAATCCTTTTGATGAAGCGAAGGCCATGCAGGTCCTTTATCCCGGAAAGGACAATGAATCAAAGACAAAAGCCATTCCCCGCCGTATTTCCAAGCTCAAAAGCAAACTCCTTTTTTTCTTTAACTTCTAAACGGGTCGTGCAAAAGCCCTTCAGGGGCAGCAGGCCGGGCTCAATGGTCTTGATTGGATTCGCTGGAGGGATTCATCAAGGAATTATTCCCTTTACAACTTGAAGGAATTAACCGTAACCCATTGAATTACATGCCCGCGTTTGGGCCCGTTCCATTTTTTTATTCGGTGCTGCAGTTGCAACCGGAATTCTTGCTTCCGGGCCAATAACCATCCTATGTCTGCATCAAATCGCTTATCCGGGTTTATCCGATCATCTGTGGGCGCGGCAAGCCAAAACAGGAGGAGCGCAAAAACAACAGGAGTGATCTTTGATGCATGGCGGATTGATTTTTTAAATTTACCGGGGATATTCGTTTTTGTTGATTTGTGATGAATAATTTTTTATCCCGCAAAAGAAAGGGAAAAAAGACGTAAATTTGCAACATGGTTGCAAAAAATCAGATCCCCATGAAAGAGATCTATGCCTTGCTTGAGGGAAACAGGCTTTCGCGGACGCCCTGCCGTATCGAGATACTCAAGGCACTAAGACAGGCTGATTCGGCGCTGTCTGAGCCTGAAATCAGGGAAAAGATCGGTGAGCATTTCGACCGCACTACCGTGTACCGTTCGCTCAGGAGCTTTTTAAAGTTGGATGTGATTCACAGCATTGCCCTGGATGGGGGCGAGCTGCGTTATGCCCTTTCCCCCGAAAAAGAGCTCGCTGACAGCAGCCATCACGTTCACTTTTTCTGTAACGATTGCAGCGGGGTGTTCTGCATCTCGCACCAGGCCTTTGAAACACCTGTGCTGCCGGATGGTTTTGAAGCAACAAACTTCGATCTCCTTGTACATGGCAGGTGCAAGAACTGCAAAGGTTAAACAAAAGACAGGGCATAAATGTATGTTTATAATCAGCGTTTTTTAATTAGAGAAATTGATTTTTTTACACTAAAAGAACCATGAAGAAAATGAATTGGATTAAGGTCAGCGCCCTCACTTTTTTTCTTGCCGTGTTCATGGCAGCTTGCTCAAACAGGGAGCCCCGGGCAGAGGTGGTATCGGTGAGCATTATGCCCCTGCAATATTTTGTAGACCGTTTGACGGGTGAAGCCCTGGAGGTGAATGTAATGGTTCCCGAGGGTGCCAGCCACGGCACCTATTCGCCCACGGCAAGGCAGATGCAAAAGTTGTCGGACTCAGGGATCTATTTCCGGTTTGGATACCTGGGTTACGAGCAGGCCTTTATACGACGCCTGGGTGAACTGAACCCGGAGCTTGTGGAGGTGGACCTTTCTTCACAAGTGGAATTGATTCGCGGGGAAGCCGTTGTTCATGGCGACCATGTGCATGAGGGTGGGATTGATCCCCATGTATGGATGTCGCCAAAAGCGGTGCTCAGCCTGATGCCTGCCATCAGGGAGTCCCTGGCAGAAGTGTTTCCTCAACACCGTGAGGCCATCCATAAAAACTATCCCGCTTTTGTCGGGGAAATAGAAATGCTGCATCAGGAAATGCTCAAGGTGACTCAACAAATGCAGCAGAAGCGCTTCCTGATCTTTCACCCTGCTTTGTCCTATCTTGCCAGGGACTATGGACTGGAACAGGTCTCCATTGAGCATGAAGGGAAAGAGCCCTCCCCGGCCCAGCTGAGCCGCCTTATTGCCGATGCCAGGGCGGAAGAGATCCCTGTGATCTTCATCCAGGAGGAATATGACAAGCGCAATGCAGAACTGGTGGCCTCAGAGACCGGGGCCGCATTGGTGGGCATCAACCCCCTCTCCTATGATTGGATGCAGGAAATGAATCGACTGATGGAAGCTTTCAAACGCTATTTTCAATGAACAAGCCCCTTGTAAAACTTAAAGACGTCACCACCGGGTATTTCTCAGAGACCGTCCTGAGAAATGTAAACCTGGATGTTTTTCCCAATGATTTCGTTGGGGTCATTGGGCCCAACGGGGGCGGGAAAACCACCATGGTGAAAGCCATCCTGGGCATTCTTCCCTTGTTTAAGGGAAGCATCACCTTCCCCCTGGGAAAGCCCCGGATGGGATACCTCCCACAGGTGTCCTCCATCGATAAAAGCTTTCCCATTACCGTGAAGGACCTGATCGGACAGGGGCTGAAATCAAAAAGTGTGCTGATGCCCCGCTTGAACAGGGAACAGAAGGACCGGGTTTATCAACTGATGGCTGAAGCAGGGCTGAATAAGTTTGCCCAAAAACCCATTGGTGAGCTTTCGGGTGGACAACTGCAGAAAGCGCTCCTGAGCAGAGCCATCATCAACGAGCCCCAGTTACTGATCCTCGATGAGCCCAATACCTTTGTGGATAAGGGTTTTGAAAAGGAACTCTATCAGTGGCTTCAGTTTCTGAACAAGAAAATGGCCATTCTGCTGGTTTCGCATGATATCGGTACCATTTCCCCCATCGTAAAAACCATCGCTTGCGTGAACGGCGACTTGCATTACCATCCTTCAAACCAGCTTACCGAAGAAATCCTGAAAGTATATAATTGTCCGGTTGACATCATAGCCCACGGGCCCGTGCCCCACAGGGTGCTTAAAGAGCATAACTTATGAGCGAAGTTTTCTCCATCCTGGAGTATGCGTTTTTCCGAAACGCCCTGGCAGCTGCATTGCTGACCAGCATCCTGTCGGCAATGGTGGGCACCTATATCGTCTCCCGCAAGATCGTGTTCATCAGTGGGGGCATCACCCATGCCTCTTTTGGCGGCATTGGGATGGCCTACTACTTTGGGTTGAATCCCTTGCTGGGTGCCGCAGTGTTTGCCATCCTCTCCGCTACCGGAATCGAGTGGGTGTCGCAAAAAGGAAAGGTCCGCGAAGACAGCGCCATCGCCATCCTGTGGTCACTGGGCATGGCCCTGGGGATTATATTCGTGTTTATGACCCCAGGCTATACTCCCAACCTGATGAGCTTCCTTTTTGGAAGTATCCTTTCCGTGGGGAAAACGGAGCTTTACCTCTTGCTGGCATTCAGTGTGGTGGTGGCCTTATTCTTCAGACTGTACCTGCGTCCGGTCGTCTATTCTGCCTTCGATCCTGAGTTCTCAAAAATCATGGGCCTACCCGTCGGATTCTTCCGCTACACAATGTCAGTGATCATTGCCCTGGCCATCGTCATCAGCATCCGCTCGGTGGGCATCATCCTGGTGCTGAGCTTGTTCACTATCCCACAGATCACCGCAATGCTTTTTACCCGTAATTTCGCTAACATCATTCCCCTGTCTGCCCTTTGGGGGGTTACGGGTTCCCTTGCAGGCCTGTTTGTTTCCTACTTTTTCAACATCCCTTCCGGTGCCGCCATTATCTTCTTCCTGACCCTGCAATTCTTTGTCGTGAAGGCCATTGTGGTGTTGCTGGAAAAGATCCGCAGACGAGCAGATTAAAAGCGCTTTATTCAGCGGGCTTGCTTTTTTGTGGCAATTGCCTTTTTTTTGGGGGGAAGATCATTTCTTCCCTTTTTTTATATTTATGGTTTTGTCAGGTGACTTAATTTAGCCTCTGTCGGGCAATAGAGCTTATTGATAATAAAAAACAAGCTTTTTGATTATTTATAGAAAATATTTTTTATACCTTTATCTGTTCAATTAAAATTATGTGCAATGAAAAGAATGATTGGCATTTTGGGTGTCTCCTTTTTGCTGCTTGGCTTTTGTGCAACAGAGGTTAGTGCACAAGGCAGGTTGTTGCGCAGATTACAGGAAGAGGTTGAAAAAAAAGCCGAAGAGGAGATTTTTAAAGGGAGGGAACCCTCCACAAACCCAAACGAAGAACAGCAGTCAAACCGCCAGGGTACATCCAATACCCGTGGTGGAGGACTGGAGGCGGAAACGCCTGATGTAAACCGGGCCATTGCGGAGGCTGAAACAGCTCTTGCCTCCAAAGACCTTAAAGGGGCCAAACTAGCCCTTAAAGATGCAATCTGGGGCGTAGAGCTCGAGATGGGCCAAAAACTCCTGGAAGCCCTGCCTGAGGCTGTCGTGGCCCTCAGGGTGGACCCCTCTGCCGATAAGGTGTCAAGCAGCGGCGAAGAGCTGATGGGCCTTATGATCGAGCGGATTTACATTGGTGGCGATGACATGGAACTGCATGTTAACGTGGGCTATAATTCGGCCTTGTTGAGCATGAACAGTATGGCGGCAGCAGGAATGTACCAGCAGCGGTCAGACCGGGAAAACCTCAAGCAGGTGCAATTCCAAAATCACAGGGGATTTATTGCGTATGACGACTCCAGCGGTTATTCCCTTACGGTTCCCTTTGGGCAATCTTCCGTGTTGATGCTCAGGGGAATAAATTTCGAAACAGAGCGCAGTTTTATGGAGGCTGTCAATCAGTTTAGCATGGATTTGATCAAACAAAAACTTGGTATACAATGAAAAAGATCATTTTTGCGCTTGGAATCAGCCTGTTTCTGTCCCAGGGCGCTCCTCTTTTTGCACAGGACCCGGATACACACTTAAAGAATGCCCGATCGGCCTTTGCCTCGGGCGATCTTGAAGGCGCCCGCTTTGCCCTTCAGGAAGCCATGAACGCCCTGGACCTGGCCATTGGGGAGGAGCTGATGAAATTGCTCCCCGACAAAATGGGTGACCTTGGCTTCGATGCTTCACAAGATCAGCTGGGCGTGGGCAATATGGGCTTTGCTGGTCTGCACCTGAGCCGCCAGTATGGAAATGCCGAAAAAACCTCTGTAACAGTTTCTGTCATTGCCGATTCTCCCTTGCTGGCTGGAATCAATGCCGTGCTCGCTTTGCCTTTTATGGGAGGTGACTCGGGGCAGAAAAGGATTCGCCTGGGAGGGTTTCGCGGACTGCTTCAACGATCAGAGGATGGCAATGGCGATATCAGCTGGGACATGCAAATACCCTTTGGCTCTTCCCTTTTGACCCTGGCCTTTAAGGGAATCCCCGATGAACATTCAGTCATGGCTATGGCGCAGTCAATCCCCCTTGACCAAATGGCCCGTCTGTTACAATAAGGCTTTGTTTCTCCCTTCCCTGTTTTACTTTTTCTTTTGATAAATATCAAAGGGTGGGGGTGGATTGGTTTTTTATAAAAAATAATATACTTTTATATACCAGATTTTTTCATTCTGGATGTGCGCAACAAGGTCTTATTAACCAAAATTTCTTTGGATATGAAAACACAAAAGCTCACCCTTACTGTATTTGGGTTGATTGCCCTGTTTCTGTTTAATACCTGCGCGGTAAATCCCGTGACAGGAAAAAAACAGTTCATGATGATGTCTGAAAGCCAGGAAGTTGCCATGGGGGCAGAGTACGAACCCCAGGTGCTTGCTACCTTTGGTGTTTATGAGGATGCCGAACTGCAAAACTTCCTCCAAACCAAGGTGAATGAAATGGGGCTCCAGTCACACCGCCCCAACCTGCAATACCATATAAAAGTCCTGGACTCCCCTGTTGTCAATGCTTTTGCTGTCCCGGGCGGGTACATTTACCTCACCAGGGGCATCCTTACCCATTTTAACAACGAAGCTGAACTCATTGGGGTTATCGGCCACGAAATGGGCCACATCACCGCCAGGCACTCTGTAGTCAACCAAAGCCAGCAAACCCTTGCACAGCTGCTGCTCATCGGAGGGATGATCGCTTCCGAGAAGTTCCGCCAGTACGGTGAATACGCCATGCAGGGCATGCAACTGCTGTTCCTGAGCTTTAGCCGGGCCCATGAACGGGAAGCCGACCGCCTGGGCGTTGAGTATGCCTCCAGGATCGGATACGATGGCTCTAAATTTGCCGATTTCTATAAGCTGCTCATCCGCATGAGCCCACCACCCGAACAGGGCGGAGTGCCCACCTTTATGTCTACCCACCCCGACCCCGGCGACCGGTATAATGCAGTGAATCAGGATGCAGTGGTATGGAAGGACAGCCTTGACTTCAATACCTGGAAAGTAAACGAGAACAGCTACCTCCAAATGATTGACGGAATGGTATATGGCGAAGACCCCCGTCAGGGATATACCGATGGCAATGTGTTTTACCACCCCGAACTGAAGTTCCAGTTCACCTATCCTGCAGGCTGGCAGTTCGAGAACTCTCCCATGCAGGTTCGTATGGCCCCCCAGGATGGAAATGCCCTTATTATCTTCGCCTTGACCCAGGGCTCTAACCTCCAGGCCGCTGCCCAGAACGACCTCCGGCAACTTGAGGTCAATGTGCTTGAAAGCCAGAACATCACCGTTCACGGCTTGCCTGCCATCGCCGTTGTGTCAGAACAGTCCAGCCAGGATCAGAACACAGGCCAGGTGCAGAACCTCAGGATCAGATCGCAATACATCAACGATAACGGCACTTTCTATGTCTTCCATGGCGTAACCCTGATGGAGACCTTTGACGGTGTCCTCCCGCGCTTCAACAGCACCATGGCTAGCTTTGCCAAACTGACTGACCCCGCCAGGATCAATGTCAAGCCTAACCTGATTCATGTAAAACGGGTGCAGAACACAGGAACCCTGGCCGATGCCCTGCGCTATCACGGGGTTACTACCCAGAAACTGGAGGAACATTCTTTCCTCAACAACATGGAACTCACTGAACGCGTTCAGGCCGGTAAGATGATCAAGGTCATTGGCCAGTAAATGCCGTTCTTTTCCCGGGTTGGCGCTGGAGAAAGGTCCCGGATTCCACAAATATTCCATCCGTGAAAATCCCTTGCGCCCCTGACATCTGTTCGCCCCATAAAACAGTCCGCAATGCACACAAATGGTTTTTTTTTGTGTGCATTGTCTTTTTTTTGCGAATAAAAATCAAGCCCCTGATTTCTTGTCAACCCTGACTGCATCAGGCAGTTTAGAAACCTGAGATCCGCTGGCTTGACGACCAGATCCCAATCCCCAAATCTTTTCTTTTGACCTGCATCGCGGAAATTATTAACCAGTAACTTTACAATTCAGCAAATACCAGCGATGGGATGAGAATCGAAAAAATTACCGGAAACAAGAAACGCTTCCTCGACCTGCTCTTGCTGGCCGACGAGCAGGAAGATATGATTGACAGGTATTTGCCTGGCGGCGACCTGTTTGCCTTATACGACGGTGATTTGAAAAGCGTCTGCGTGGTCGTGCCCATCGATGGCGAAACCTGCGAGCTGAAAAACATCGCCACTTACCCGCATTACCAGGGCCGGGGCTATGGCAGGGCATTGATGAATTTCATTGCTGATTTCTTCAAAACCCAATACAAAACCATGCTTGTCGGGACAGGCGAAACCCCGGCAATCCTGTCCTTTTATGAAAGCTGCGGATTTGAAGCATCACACCGGGTCAAGAATTTTTTCACCGACCACTACGACCATCCCATGTTCGAGGGAGACATTCAATTGGTTGATATGATTTATCTTAAAAAGAATTTACGGGAACGGTAAGCCGCGATCAACCCAACCATGGCCCCATTTCCCAAGCCAGGATAAACCCCCGCCACAGCGCCTTAAAAGGGCTTAAAACGGGCAAAATATCATCCCTTCCAAATACCCCTGGATGGCCGATCAACCTGCCAGCCTTAACCTTTACCTTTACCTTTACCTTATTACCTTAGTGATGAGCCCCCTCCACCCATCCGTTTTAACCTTATTACCTTATGTGACAATGCTGAAGCGACGATCCATCCATGGCCCTTTGCCACCTCTCCGGGGTGGAGATGGTTAGGGGGTGCCTGTTTTTCTATCGATATGCCACCCCTTCGGGGTGGAAATCCCCCTTAGGCAGAGGTGTAATTTTCTAAACCAACGGCCTGTTTCCAGGCTATTCCGCACCTCGCAGAGGTGCAATAGCGATAGCACCCGCCCAATCCACACCCAGGTGCACCTCGTAGAGGTGCCACAGCGATAGCACCGGCCAACCCCCCTCCCGGGAGCACCTCGTAGAGGTGCCATAGGGATTGTGTTGGCCTTCCATCCCCCAGCCCGGAGGCTGCGGCTATTCGTTTATGAATCAGGCAAGCATTGGAAACGCCTGAAATATTTTAAATCAAATCCAGAAAACCTGCAATATTGAAAACAAGTGTTTTTACGCTCTTGATGATATTAAACAATGCTTATATTTGGCCTGAAAATATTACAAGAAAAGACATTAGTTTGATTTTGTCGTACTTCTGCCCATAGAAATGATTGAATTGGGATTTCTCAAATATCGTTATCAATGTGTTATGTGAATTTTTTCTGTAAACTATTTAGCAAAAATTAGATTTGAAAAATCTGACCGCCCAATGTGGTGATGGAAGTGCAATAATTGGCGTGACAACCTGGATCAGTAAGTTGAAAAAGACATTTAATATATTCATATCTATTGAGAAATAATAACTTTTCTAACAAAAAATGAAATCAATTGCATTCATAGATACTGAAATTGAACCAAAGAGTCAGAAGATCCTTGACATTGGAAGCGTCAGGGACGATGGAAGTTATTTTCATAAAAGTTCAGTTACCGAGTTCATACAGTTCCTTAAGGGTACGGAATTTATTTGCGGACACAATATTCTCAATCATGATATAAAATATATTGGCAAAGCATTAATCGATGCAGGATTTGGCTCCATAAACATCGTTGACACTTTGTTTCTTTCTCCTTTACTTTTTCCCACCAAACCTTATCATGCCTTACTCAAAGATGATAAGCTGCAATCGGAAGACACCAATAATCCATTAAATGATTCCATTAAAGCAAGAGACTTATTTTATGATGAGATTACCTCCTTCAGGGAGACCGATGAAGCATTGAAGCAAATTTTCTATTTACTCCTCAGGACCCAGAAAGAGTTCCGTTCTTTTTTTCATTTTATTGGGTACACCAGTGATGGCACAGACCTTGAAACATTGATCCGAGAAAGGTTTAAAAATGAGATTTGTGAGCAGGCCAACCTGTCACGAATCATCCAGGATCATCCCATCGAACTTGCTTACTGCCTGTCCCTGGTGAACTCCTTCATCAGCCACCAGAACAGGCATTCCATAACCCCGCCCTGGGTGCTGAAAAATTACCCGGATGTTGAGAGGATCATGTTCTTGCTGCGCAACAAGCCATGTATTAGAGGTTGCGCCTATTGCAACAGCGCTTTGGATATTCACAAAGGATTGAAAAGATTCTTCGGCTTTGACTCTTTCCGAACCTACGGAGGGGAACCCTTGCAGGAGAAAGCCGTGAAAGCGGCGGTCGATAATAAATCGATCCTTGCCGTTTTTCCGACCGGGGGCGGAAAGTCAATCACTTTCCAGATTCCTGCTTTGATGAGTGGCGAAACTGCCAATGGATTGACCATTGTTATTTCACCCTTACAATCTTTGATGAAGGACCAGGTCGACAACCTGGAAAAAAATGGAATTACAGGAGCAGTCACCATCAATGGCTTGCTCGACCCGATTGAAAGAGCCAAATCATTCGAGCGGGTTGAAGAGGGCTCGGCATCTATCCTTTATATTTCACCAGAGTCATTGCGTTCGCGATCCATTGAACGATTGATTTTAGGAAGGAAGATCGTTCGTTTTGTGATTGATGAAGCCCACTGTTTTTCTTCATGGGGTCAGGATTTCAGGGTTGATTATTTGTACATCGGCGATTTTATCAAATCCATTCAGGAGAAAAAAAACCTTGAAGATGGAATTCCTGTCTCGTGCTTTACCGCAACGGCCAAGCAAAAAGTCATTGAAGATATTCGCGACTACTTCCAGGAAAAGCTATCCATTGACCTTGAGCTGTTTACATCAAAAACCTCGAGAACGAATCTTACCTATAAGGTTCTTGAAAAGAGCAACGAAGAGGAAAAATATCAGTCTTTGAGAGATTTGATTGAGGAAAAGAATTGCCCCACCATTGTTTATGTTTCAAGAACACTAAAAGCTTATTTGCTTGCCGAACGACTGACCAAGGATGGCTTTAATGCAAAGCCCTATCACGGCAAAATGGATGTAAAGGAAAAAACGGAAAACCAGAATGCTTTTATAGCGGGTGAAGTCCCCATCATGGTTGCCACTTCAGCTTTTGGAATGGGGGTTGACAAAAAGGATGTCGGGATGGTCATTCATTATGAAATTTCCGATTCCCTGGAAAACTACATCCAGGAAGCCGGTCGGGCCGGACGGGATGAGAAGATCGTTGCAGATTGTTTTGTACTGTTCAACGAGGAGGACCTCAGCAAACATTTTATCCTGCTAAACCAAACAAAACTCTCCATCAGGGAAATTCAACAGGTTTGGAAGGCGATCAAGGATATAACAAAATTCCGTTCAAGCGTTTCAAACTCAGCCCTGGAGATTGCCCGTAAGGCAGGCTGGGATGAAAATGTAGTGGAGATAGAAACACGGGTCACCACAGCCATTGCAGCCCTGGAAGATGCCGGATATCTGAAACGGGGACAAAACATGCCCAGGGTTTTTGCCAACAGCATCCTGTCAAAGAATGCACAGGAAGCCATTGACAAAATCAATGCATCAGAACGATTTGAAGAAAAGCAAAAGGAACAGGGAATCCGGATCATTAAAAAACTTTTTTCAAGCAAAAGCCGGAAGGAATCAAGCGAGGACCCGGCCGAATCAAGAATTGATTACATCAGCGACCATTTGGGAATTGTCAGGGAAGAAGTGATCAATATTGTGAACCTGCTGCGTGAGGAAAAAATCCTGGCCGATGCCAAGGATTTAACGGCATTTATCAAAAAAGGAGAGAATAAAAACCGGTCCTTGAATATTGTTGAATCATTCAGCAGAATTGAGCATTTTTTGCTTCCCTTTTTTGAGGAAGAGCAAAAGACCTTTCACCTGAAGGAACTGAATGAAAAAGCCGAAGAGAATGGTTGCGAAGACGTTAACCCCAACAAGATTAAAACGATACTAAACTATTGGGCAATCAAAAACTGGATTAAGAAACAGAATTTACCGAATTCAAAAAATCATTTTGCACTACTGGCGCTCCATCCCAAAGCATTGTTAAAAGAGAAATTAGAGCAGCGCTATGGGTTGGCAAAGTTCATTGTTGAATTGCTGTATGACAAGACCCATTCATTTTTTTCAGGAAGTGATCCGGGAAAAGAAGAAATATTGGTTGAGTTTTCAGTGCATGAACTCAAAGAAGCTTTTGAAAACGCTGTGGCCAGTTTCGGGAAGAAAGTCTCCATTGAAGAAATTGAGGATGCCCTGTTCTATTTGTCGCGCATTGAAGCCATTAAAATTGAGGGTGGTTTTCTAGTCGTGTATAACCGGCTGACCATTGAACGCCTGGAGCACGACAACAGGAAAAATTATAAAATTGATGATTATCAGAAATTAAATCAGTTTTACGAAAATAAGGTTCAGCAAATTCATATTGTCGGTGAGTATGCCAAGAAAATGATCAGTGATTACAGGGATGCCCTGCAATTTGTTGAAGATTATTTTCAGTTAAATTACACTTCGTTTCTCAATAAATATTTTAAAGGCAGCCGGCAAAATGAAATCAAACGCAACTTAACCCCATCCAAGTTCCGGCAATTGTTTGGTGAACTTTCACCCACTCAGTTAAAGATCATTACCGACAATGAAACAAAATATATGGTGGTGGCAGCCGGACCCGGAAGCGGAAAAACAAGGGTTTTGGTTCACAAGCTTGCTTCGCTGCTTTTAATGGAAGATGTTAAGCATGAACAGTTACTCATGCTTACTTTTTCAAGGGCAGCAGCCACAGAGTTCAAAAAGCGCTTGCTCAAACTTATTGGCAATGCAGCCAGCTTCATTGAAATTAAAACATTTCACTCCTACTGTTTCGACCTGCTGGGAAAGGTTGGAAACCTTGAGAAGTCAGATGAGATCCTGAAAAAGACCGTGGAGAAAATCAGGGACAGGGAAGTTGAACTGAGCCGCATCACAAAGACCGTGCTGGTCATTGACGAAGCCCAGGATATCAATGAAGATGAGTTCAGCCTGATCACTACCTTAATGGAGCAGAATGAAGAAATGAGGGTGATTGCAGTGGGCGATGACGATCAGAATATATTTGAATTCCGGGGAGCTAGCTCCAAATATCTTGAACAGTTTATTAAGGTTAATAATGCGGTAAAGCGTGAGCTGGTTGAAAATTACAGAAGTAAAAGCAACCTTGTCCATTTCACCAATCAGTTTGTCAAACGCATTCAGCATCGGTTAAAATTCACGCCAATCTTTCCAAAGCAAACCGACAACGGAAAAATTAAACTGGTCCGGTATCAAAGCAGCAATCTCATTACCCCCCTTGTGCAGGACATCCTCGCGACCGGACTTACCGGAACCACGTGTGTGCTTACCAAGACCAATGATGAAGCCCTGCAAATCACTGGGTTGCTTTTAAAAAACGGGATGCAGGCTAAGTTGATCCAGTCGAATGATGGTTTCAGTTTGTATAATTTGGATGAAGTCCGGTTCTTTTTGAGCAAGCTGAATTTTGCGGATGATGTCTTCGTAATCAGCGATGATAATTGGGCTGCGGCGAAAAGAGCCGTATTCGATAAATACCGGAACAGCAGTAAGCTGGAAATCTGCATCAACCTTATCAAGGATTTTGAAGCTACCAATCCAAAGAAAAAATACAGATCCGATTTCGAGGTGTTTATCCGTGAATCCAGGCTGGAGGATTTTTTCAATGATAAGGGGGAAACGATCTTTGTCTCGACCATTCACAAAGCCAAGGGGAAAGAGTTTGACAATGTTTTCCTGATGCTTGATAATTTCAACCCTGACACCGACGAAGCCAAACGGCAAATGTATGTTGCAATGACCCGGGCCAAACAAAACCTGACCATTCACCTGAATTCCAAATCCCTTGACAATATTTTTGTTGAGAACCTGGAACGGGTGGAAGACCGGGAGATCTATCTGCCACCCAGGGAGCTGGCCATGCACCTGGCTTATAAGGATGTGTGGCTCGACTTCTTCATCAGCAAGCAGTATTTGATCTCTCAATTGCAAAGTGGAGATGTTTTGAACGTGAAAGGGGATGAGTGCCTGAACGCCAGGGGCCAAACCGTTCTGAAGTTCTCCAAACACTTCCAGGATCAGATAGAATCACTTAAGCAAAGAAACTATGAACCAACCAATGCAAAAGTGAACTTTATTGTTTACTGGCAGAAAGAAGGAATGGAAAAGGAGCTGAAAATTCTTTTACCGGAGCTGCACTTTGAAAAGATAAATGACGAAAGCTGACAAAAAACAAAGTCTAATAGGCAGCAAGGGAGTAGCATGAAAATGAATGCATTTTATAAGCCATTCCAGCGGTTTTAAAAAGCCTCCAGCGCTTAATATACCAGCACACCAACAAACCCTAAACCCCCGCCACAGCGCCTTAAAAACGCCTGAAAAAGGCAAAATATCATCCCTTTCAAATACCCCTGGCATGCTGATCTGCCCCTAGCCTGAAAGCCGCGGCTATTGATCTCTCCAGCGCGCCGAGAATAAATAGCCCTGGCATTTATTCCGGGTATCTTGCATTACAAAATTTACCTGATTAAATTTCAGGATTATCAGTTGTTAACGACCGTGTTAATAAGTATTTTAAAAAAAATATTAACTGACAGGAATATTTATAAATATTTCTTACATTTGCATTGTAGTTCTTTGAAATATGTTTTGGTACTGAAAGCTAAATGGAGTTAAACTGAATGTCCGTAAGGGCAACCTGAAAGGGTAACTCAAGGGCACACAATGCTACACTACCCCTGACAAAACCTGTTAGGAATGTTGTTACATGATAAGCCATTGAATAGCTCTGTTAAGACACCTATTATTTTGTTTTAATGGAGCAGGAAGTTAAGATAGTGTAATGAGAACATCGCTTACACATTTAGTTACAGACAATCTTGGATTGGAGCAGGACAATATTGTCCTGTAACTAAAAAATTTAATTTATGTCAAGATTAAAACAAAGCCAAAACATTGATAGCTTGATACTAGGTATCGAGACTATCATCAAGAACCGGTGTTCTCTTTCGGATAAGGATTTAATAATCCTAAATGAAGCGTTAAGTCTTCTGAAGGATCTGAAACGAAAAAAGGGAAAGACCAATGAACAGATTCTACAAGTAGTAGTTGATGTTGTTGTGTTACTTTCAAGATTTTTCATGGATTCTGACGAAATGCCTCTGTAATTCCGAACACTTCTTAATTTTTTTAATTACAAAAAATGGATTTAGGCAACATAATTAAAAATACCAGAAAGCAAAAAAAGCTAACTCAAATTGAGTTTGCTTCTACGTGTGGAATTACGCAGACATATTTATCACAAATCGAAAGTAATCTGAAAGAACCTAATCTTTCTACATTAAAAAGGATAAGTAATAGTCTTAATATTCCTTTGCCTATCCTTTTCTTTCTTTCAATGACTGAGGAAGATGTTCAGCCAAACAAAAGGAAAGCATTCGAGATTGTAAGTCCTTCTGTAAACTCTTTTGTCAATGAATTTTTCTCAGTTTAAAGCAAATGAGCTAAAAAAACTTTCAGTTTTAGTTGGTTTCAAACCTGATTCAATTCATAAAGTTGTTGATAGCATAGATACTTACTACCAAGAGTGGGTTGAGAAAAAAACAGACAAGAAAACGGGCGAATTTAAGCGATATAAAGATGGCACAGTTAAAGAAAGGGTTATTCGACCTTCGCTTCGAGAATTAAAGCTAATTCAGACCAGAATTAAAAATAAATTATTAACTCCAATAGAACTTCCTGAAAATGTTCACGGGGGCGTTAAAAGACGAAGTAATATTACAAATGCAAAAACGCATCAAGGGAATAAATATCAATTTACTACAGATTTGCAAAATTTTTACCCAAGTATTTCTTCTAAACGAGTTTATGAAACTCTTTTATCATTAGGCTTTTCAACGCATTTTTCAAGGTGGATTACAAAATTGACAACTTGGAAACATGAATTACCTCAAGGGACACCAACAAGTACGCATTTGGCAAATTTGGTATTTTTAAAAACCGATTTAGAATTGATAGAATTCTGCAATAAACATGGTCTAACATACACAAGATATGTTGATGATTTAACATTCTCATCGCAGCAAGATTTTAGAAATGTTTTAAATGAAATACTTGGTATTGTTTTATCAAATGGATTTCAGTTGAGTTATCGAAAAACAAGATATAAGGGAAAACAAAATATCACAGGAATAAATGTTTTTCTGCACAAAATTGATGCACCTGAAAAAATTAAGGAGAAATCTAAAATTGAAACTGAGTCAGGTTTAAAATTTAAACCTTATACTAATTATTTTAACAATATAACAAAGACAAATAAAAAAGCCATTCATTAACAGAATTTATGATCAATTGCCGTTTTCGTGCTGATGATTAGGCGGGACACCGGATCCATTGTACCCCCTTGTTATCCCGAGAAAAAGTCCCCAAAATCACATTTTTCTCTTTACCCTAATTCCCTCCCTCTTTATTCTGTTTTTCTTCACCCCTAATAAAACTTTTTCTTAACATTGCACCTAGCAGGCAAAAAACCTTTTGTCGTTTTTTTTACCTTTTTATCGAAATAAACATAAACACAATGTTTATATTTGCCTGTGCAAGCCCAGCGGGCTGTGCGATTTTATTGATACCTACTGACCCTTGCCATTATAGCTGTTATGAATAAACTGGAACTGATACAAAAGATCAAACAACTCGACGGCCTTAGCCAGGACGAAAAAGCCTATTTGCTTAACCTGGTAAACACAAAAAAGAAATACGGCCTGGTGTGGGAAGACAAGCCCGAAGAGGTGGAAGAGCTGCTGCGAACCCACCTGCCTGTGCTCCGCGAAGTGCCCGAAAAACGCATCCTGGCCAAACCGCAACAAGAAACCAAAACCCCTGTTAAAACAACAAACCTTTCGCTTTTTGATGAGCAAACCGAATCCCCCTTTCCCGACAAAGAAATCCAAAACACCGAATCAACCACCCAGGCCCCCAATCATATTTTGATTGAAGGCGATAACCTCCACGCACTCACCGCCCTGACTTTTACACACGAAGGAAAAATCGATATTATCTATATTGATCCACCCTATAATACTGGTAAAGAAAATGAATTTAGGTATAATGATAAGTGGGTTTTAAAAGAAGACCCATTCAGACATTCAATGTGGCTGAATTTTATGCAAAAAAGGTTAAAAACCGCAAAAAGGTTATTGGCTGATGATGGGGTCTTTGTTTGTCACATTGATGAAAATGAATTTGATGCTTTAAACGTATTATTAGAAACAGAAATTTTTTCCGATAATGACTTCTTAGGAGTAATTATATGGAATAAACTTAACCCCAAAGGAGAAGTTACAGGTGTTGCAACAATGCACGAGTATGTTTTAATTTATGCCAAAAACAAAGAAAATTTCAGGGTAAAAGAAAACATTTTATTAAGACCCAAACCAAATGCTTTAACAATTTTGAATAAAGCAAAAAATTTATTTGCCAAAATAGGAAAAAGGCAAATTCCTGAATCAATTAAAGAAGTAATAAAGCCTTTCAATTATTCAAAAGATTTATTAAGCGATTTTGAGGTAGTTTATGATTTAGAATTAGTTAATAAAGAGTTTCAAGCCTGGATTTCAATACAAGATTTTTCAGGAGGTGAAAAAGCCTATAAATTCATTGATGGAAATGGGAATGTATATAGGGGAGTTTCAATGGCTGCTCCAGATAAACCTGAAACTCGATCACACAGACCCCTTATTCACCCTGTTACCAATAAGCCTTGTCCTGTTCCAACAAAGGGATGGAGGAATCCAGATAAAACTATGGATAGACTTTTGGAAAATGGTATGATTTTATTTGGGGCTGATGAAAGCAAACAACCTGAAAGAAAGTATTTTTTGAAGGAAAATCTTTCTGAGGTAACGCCATCAATTTATAATAATGGTGCATCTGATGAAACATTGATGAAAGATTTAAACCTTAACTTCCCTTATCCAAAAGTAACCACCGCTGCCCAATATTTTCTTAAAAACATTCATCCAAATCCAAGAATTATTCTTGACTTTTTCGCTGGATCTGGAACAGCCCTACACGCCACTATGAGCCTTAATAATGAAGATGAGGGAAACAGACAGTGTATTTTAATTACTAATAACGAAAATAAAATAGCTGAAGAAGTTTGTTATGAGCGAAGCAAAAAAGTAATTCAAGGATATTCAAAGCCTAATGGACAAATTGTAGATGGATTAGTTTACAATAACCTCCGCTATTACCAAACCGAATTTGTAAGCCGAGAACCCTCACTTAAAAACAAAAAGGAATTAACCCGTCTGGCCACCGAGCTGCTTTGCATTAAAGAGGATTGCTACAACGAATGTTCAAGTACTTACAGCGATTCTGCACCTGGAATACTTAAGGTGTTTGAAAACCAGCAAGGCAGGTTCCTTTGCGTAATTTACGACGACAACCATATCGACGAAGGGGTGGAAACCCTGAAAAAGATTATTGCCGGTGGGCAAGCCAAAGAAGAAATCAAGGTGTATGTGTTCAGCAACGGCCAATACCCCTATACCGAAGATTTTGAAGAGGTGCTTGAGCATATTACCCTTTGCGCCCTGCCCGATGCCATTTACAAAGCCTATATGAACGTACTGCCCAAAAAGCAACGAGAAGCCATCCCTGAGCTGGAGGAGCCTGAAGCCGAAGAAGGCCTCGAAATTCTTGATGAGTCAGAGGGTAACCAGTAATACTAAATGCTTTATTGAATTAAAAAATTATGATTGTTCTAAAACCATACCAGGAAAAAGCCGTTGATGGCCTGCTTGAAAATACCTACGGCCTGTTGAAAACGCCGGGTGCCAGGCAGAAACTGGTATTCAAGGCACCCACCGGGGCTGGGAAAACAGTTACAATGGCAGCCTACCTGAATAAACTTTGCGAAGAACTGCCCGACCGTTTTGATGTGCCCCGCCAAAAAGCTGCTTTTATCTGGATTGCACCCAATCAGTTGCACCTTCAGTCGTTCAATGCACTGAAGAATTATTTTGCCGAACTGCGGTCCATCAAGCCCATCCAGTTTGAAGACATTACTGATGGAATGATTAAACCCAACGAGGTCTTGTTCCTTAACTGGCAATCCATCAACAAGGAAAGCAATCTGTTTATCCGCGAAAATGAGCAGGACAAAACCCTTGTGCGCTATATCAATGGTGCCCGAATGCACGATACCGAGATCATCCTGATTCTCGACGAAGCCCACTTGTTTGCTGCACGCGGACGGGCTGCCCAGGAACTGATGCAAAAGATCTATGCCAAAATAGAAATTGATGTTTCGGCCACCCCTTTGTTTAGCTCCGATTATACCTATATCATTAAGCGTCAGGAGGTGGTGGAAGCCGAAATGATTAAACAAGGCGTCATTCTTAATCCCGACCTCGATCACCATTTGCAGCACGGCAAAACACTAAACCAGGTATTGCTTGAACAAGCCCTGAAAAAAAGGGAAGCCATTGCAAAGGCCTACAGCGATCTGGATATTAACATCAATCCTTTATTGCTGATACAGCTTCCCAACGACACGCAAAAAGAAACGCTTGATGATATCCAGGTAAAGGAAGAGGTAATGACTTTTCTCAAAGCCATTGGAATAACCATCGAAAACAACAGGCTGGCTGTATGGTTGTCGAATGAAAAAACCAATCTGGAAGGCATTGAAGATCAACAGAACATTACGGATGTATTGCTGTTCAAACAGGCCATTGCACTTGGGTGGGATTGCCCCCGCGCAGCAGTTTTGCTGATCTTCAGGGAAATAAAGCAAGAGGTTTTTACCATACAAACGGTCGGTCGTATCTTAAGAATGCCTCAGCAAACCCATTATCCCAATGCCATCCTTAACAATGGCTATGTTTATACAAACCTGAGCAAGGATATGATTCAGATCGTGGCCGACGATATGGATTATTTTATCCAGAACAAGGCCATCCGGCGCAGGGATTACCAGCCCGTGATGCTTAATTCAAGCTTCATCAATACCCGCTTAAACCGAAACCGTTTAAGTGCCAGGTTTCGAAAATGCCTTTATGAAGCTGCCGAGGAATACCTGGGGGTAAGTATGCTGGCTGGAGAGTTCGGTGCTGAAAGTGCCACAATGAATAACATTCAGCGACTTCAGGCAAACTTTATTGAAACCAGGGTGGAAAGCATTGAAATACCAATACCCAGGGATGTGCAAATTTCTGATGAAGTAGGGATTACCGTGGTTGAACAAATGGAAAGGTTTGCAAAAACGCAATCCGAACTCGATATTTTGTTCAGGCAATTTTGTCGTGCGCACATAGGGGGCTATGCCAAGGCCGATTCGGCCCCGGTGCTGGAAATGGCCCTGAAAATGTTTTTTGAAGAATACCTTGCAATGGATGAATTCAGGGCCACAAAAATTATCCTTTACGAGCAGAACAAACCCAAGTTCATTGAGGTGATTGATCGCGCCCTCCTCAAACACGAACAGCTGCTTAAAGAAAGAGCGGCTCAGGTAAGCAAGAAAGTGGATGAATCGAAATGGGATGTTCCTCCCGAAAAGATGTTCAATGAACATTATGATAAAAAACCTGCCGATTATTCCGCACTCGAGCCTTTCTATGAATACAAAAGTGCCAGTCGGCCCGAGAAGTTCTTTGTGGAATTCCTGGAACGCAACAATCAGTTTATTGATTGGTGGTATAAAAACGGCGACAAGAACAAGGAAGATTTTGCGGTGACCTACCAAAGCAGGGATGGGAGCATTCGGGGGTTTTATGTGGATTTCATCATCAAGCTAAAGAATGGAAAGGTAGCTGTTTTCGACACCAAGACTCCCGATTCCGATCCTGAATTTGTAAACAAGCACAATGCGCTGATTCAGTATATTGAAGACCAAAACAAGAAAGGAAAGAACCTGATGGGTGGAATCATTGTGCCGAAAGGCGAAGGAGTTTGGAAATACTGCGATAACCGGATTAATAACCCTAAAGACACCACGGGTTGGATATCCTTTGATCCTTCCATAAAAAATTAAAAAAATGGCAAAAAAAGGCATTGACACCACTTTTGTTCATTATGGCATCCGCAAGGAAGATATGGCCGTTATTGAGCAGCTGTGCGAGAAACACCAGCTGGATCCTGAATGGGTAAAAGAGGATCTGTTGAAAGCATTCCACGAAAAAAAAATCCGTAACCAGGAGCTGGATGCAAAATCCATTGAGAAGATCATTGACAAAGCATTGCAAAAAATAACGTAAAGGTTATGCTGATAAAAAAAATCAAAGCCAGAAACTTTAAGACCTACCTGAACCTCGACCTGGATATTACGGTAGAGCAGGATAGGCCGATTATCCTGATTGGGGGGGCCAATGGAGGCGGAAAAACGACTTTTTTTGAAGCCATTTATGGGGCGCTTTACGGGCTGAAGATTCAATCAGCTAAACATTTTCACGAACTGCTCAATGCGGGTGCATTGGGTAAGGAAGAGGAGAAGATCACCCTTGAACTTCATTTTTCAGGAAGGGTGTTAAACGAAGAACAGCAATATGCCCTCACCCGTACCTACATTTTGAATCCTTCAGGGATGCCCGTTGAAAGCGTCAGGCTAAATATGAATGGCAATATTTTCTTGTATGGTACAGCCACTGCCCCGGCCCAACGTGCTGAACAGGAAGCCCAGGTAAACAAAATCATTAAGGCCAACCTCCCCCAGGAGTTAAGCCGTTATTTCCTATTCGATGCTATGGAGGCTGGTAACCTATTAAAAGAAGACCAGCTAAACAGGGTGATTCGCGAGAACATTGAAAACGTGATGGGCTTTAATAAGTACCTTGATATGGCCAGGGCTTCAGAGAACCTTTTTCAGGCCTACACTGCCCAACGCCTTCAGCAAGAAAATGAAAAAAAAGAATACCTTGACCTGGTGGAAGGTAAAAAGGAAATTGAAGGGCTGATCAGTACTCTTCGCGACCAGCATAAGGATGCCCTGCAATACTCGGTGGCTAACAAAGACCTTTATGATAGCCTGAAGGCAGGCCTTAACCAGGAAAGTACCATCAAGAATAAGATTGAACAGCTAAAAACCCAGATTGAAAACACCCGCAAGCGGGAAGAAATCTTTAAGGAAGAAACCGATTTATTCGTTAGGGACATTGAGTTGAATGTTTTTCTTCCCCGTTTGTTTGAATCCATAAAGTCCGATATTCAATTGATTCTTGAAGAAAGGGAGCAATTAGATCAAAAAAACCAGGGCAAGCTTGAACCTGAACAAATAGATGCCATTTGTAGGCTGGTTTTTAAGTATCTTAAAGAAAATAAAATTCATTTGGGTTCATTGACAATTGAGCAGGTTGTTGATTTTGTAATTGTTTCTATGATTAAGCCAAATACGGAAAACCAATATGATTTCCTGGAGTTCTCAGAAACCAAAGCTTTGGAGAAATTACTCCAGCAAAACTTTACCAACACCTATCCCGCATTAAGTCATCAAAAAACTGAATTAAATAGTGCCCTTCAGCAAATTGAAACCCTCGAAAATCAGATCGAACGCTTAAAAGGGGAAATATCAGGCCGCGACTATAGCTTGATAAGGGACTACGAGGTAAATGAAAAGGAAATTGCAGAGATCGATTTAAGAATTACTATGCAAAAAGGGGAACTGGGAAAAATAGAGAAAAGGATTCACCAATACGACATTCAAACCAGCCAGGAGCCTGACCCTAAATATGAGACCTTGGCAAAGCTGAAACCTTTCTTTGAAGAAGTTGCCGATTTTCTTTTAAGAACAAAAAAAGAACAGATCGAACTTCGGATGAAAGATGATTTAAATATAAACCTGGCGGCCTATCAGGATGTAATCGACCGGGTTGAACTTTCAGAAAATTTGCGGGACCTTACTTTTAAGATTTTTCATAAATCGGGAAACGAAATTTATCTTGGCCAACTAAATACCGCATCCAAGCAAATGGTGGTGCAGGTCTTGCTTAAGGCTTTACACGAATACGGCGATTATGATCCTCCCGTAATGATTGATACGGTGATGGGGGTGCTGGATGAAAATAGCCGCGCTACAGTCCTTGAGAATTATTTCCCCGAGCTTTCTCACCAGACCATTTTGCTCAGCTCTGATAGTGAAATCAGACCTGACAAGGATTTGGTTAAGATTGAACCGTTTATTTCAAAAACCTTCACCCTGGTGCGTGATAAACAAGCGCAAAAAACCGAGGTAAGTGATGGTTATTTTGGCAACTTCCCAAATGTATAGGCTATGTCAGTAATCAATTTGCAAAATATCCGCCAGGCCGATAAACTCCTTGAAGAACTTCACGGAGTACGAAACAAACTGGAAGAACTTTTGAATCTGGAAAAAGTCAGTGCGAACCAGAAACCAGTATCCATCAGCAACAATAAAATTATGCGTATCTGCCTTCTGGCAGGTCTTTCACAACGTACGCAACGCAACCTCGATGAGGTGGAAAGAATTCAGATTTCAAAAAGCGGGAATCGGATCTTCGAAACCTTGTTTACCCTGCACAACCTTAGCCTGATTTACTCTGGGCTGCTTAAATTGCGTTATAATGGGGTGGCGGTTGATTGGGAAAATACGACCCTGAAAAGCAAGATCATTAATGCTGAAATCTTTCGCGGTCGTGACCTTTTGCTCGAAGATGGCATAATGGAAGAATGGCTGCTAAATACCTTACACGATGGTTATTCAGGCAAGGGAAGCAATATTCCTGTTCTGAATTTAAACCTTGGCTTTTATGAGGATGATATCCCTGCAACCATAAGTCTGAATGCAAGAGAAATTACGAATACCCAGATCATTGTTGCTGGGACAACGGGCTCAGGAAAAACCAATTTGTTGGCCGTTTTGCTCAATGAGATTCGAAGCCTTTCCATAGAGAGTCCTTTTCCGGTAAACTTTTTGTTGTTTGATTATAAAGGTGAATTTTCCGACCCGGCAAACAACCATTGGCTCGACCTATTTGAAGTCGATCGCAGCGTCATATTTGATCCCATTGGTTCACCTCTTCCATTCACCCCGTTTAAGGAATTTATCGGTAAAGCCCAGAATGAAATTAACCTTTATTCAACCGAAATGGCCAATGCCCTTTGTGCCATCGACAGGGCAACCATTAGCGCCACAATGAGTAACCGCCTTTCGGAAGCCATCATCAATGCATATAAGCGTACCCAAAACAAACCGATCACTTTTGAAATCATTTTTAAGGAATACACCCAACTTCAACCTGATAAAGACAGACAAAAGGACGATAGCATAAAATCAGTGTTGAAACAATTAATCAGGACTAACTTGTTTGCCACGGAAGATCGGATGGACCTGGTTAGGGAAAGTTGCATCATAAAAATGGATGGCTTCCCAAAAGACGGCCCCATTGCAAAAGCCATCGTGTATTTTATTGTTTCGAAACTCAATACCATTTACGAAAAGCTCCCAAAACAAGCCACGGATGACCAATCCGTCGAGCTGCGTCACTTTACCATCATCGACGAGGCACATTATATGCTGGGCTTCGACAATAAACCCCTGCGCGATCTTATTGCCGTGGGCCGTAACAAGGGCTTGAGCATCATCCTTGCTACCCAAAACATGGACAGCTATAAAAGCGAATACTTCGACTTTTATGCCAATGCGCAATACCCATTGATTATGAAACAGCAATCAATTAGCGATGGAGTGATCAGGGATCTGTTCGGGGTTTCAGGCAAGGAGTTCCAGGAAATAAAGGAAACCATAGCCAGCCTCCAGAAAGGAGAACTCATCATCAAAAACCCCACAGCCATCACCCTGGGTATGGGTAAAAAATATAAGAAAATTAAGGTGAGACATTTGATTTAAAAAATTCCAATATGAGCCGACTAACCAATAAAATTGAAGCCAACGATCGGAATATTTTTCAGGTTCTTAGTGAGAAGAAATATACGGTTGACTATTTTCAAAGGGAGTATAAATGGGAGACCAAGCACATAGAACAGCTTGTAAGCGACTTGACTACTGCTTTTTTAAATGAATACAAGCCAGGTGACAAGAGAACAGATGGAGTGAATTACAATAATTATTTCCTGGGACCTTTTGTCGTAAGTGAGAAGGGAGGGCAGTTAAGTATTATTGATGGTCAGCAACGATTAACCTCAATTACCCTTTTGTTGATTTATCTTAATAATCTTCAAAAAGAATTAGGTGTTTTTGAAAAGATTGAATCCTTAATATTTTCTGAATTCAGGGGGCAAAAATCTTTTAACCTGCAGGTTGAAGAAAGAATTCCTTGCCTTGAGGCTTTGTTCAATGAAGGTGCTTATGCGATTAAGGAGGATGATGATGACTCAACAAGAAATATGGCAGAAAGGTATTTTGACATTGTTCAGTCATTTCCCGAAGAGATTAAATCCGATATTCTTCCATTTTTTATTGATTGGTTAAAATATAATGTTGTCCTGGTCGAGATTATTGCCTATTCCGATGAGAATGCATACACCATTTTTGAGACAATGAATGACAGGGGTTTAAATCTTACCCCCACCGAAATGCTTAAAAGCTATATTCTATCAAGGTTTTCTGACCCAAAGAAAAGGCAAAAGGCGAATGATTATTGGAAGTTGTCAATGCAAAAACTTCAGTTCTATGACAAGGATGAAGACCAGCGTTTTATTCAAGGGTGGTTCAGGGGGCAATATGCTGAAACCATTCGTCCGGGTAAAGCTGGCTCTAAGAATGAAGATTTTGAAAATATTGGTACCAGGTTTCATAACTGGTTTAGGGATAACCTGACCAAAATTAATCTCAATGGAGAAAATCCGGAAAACTTTGAATCCTTCATAAATAACGATTTTAAATTTTTCCAAAAAGCGTATTTGGCCATTTTAGATGCTGAAAGAAACTTCTTTGAAAGTCTCCAGCATGTATTTTACATCAAGCGATGGGGGATTGCCAATTCTTTGAGCTATCCTTTGCTCCTGGCACCATTAAAAACTTCAGACAATGAAGAAATGGTGTATCAGAAAGTGGATTTAGTGGCTCGCTATATTGAGTCTTTTGTCGTACGCAGGTCCGTGAACTTCAGGAAGTTCTCTTCAAGTTCAATTCGTTATACAATGTATACCTTAGTTAAGGAAATCCGACAAAAAGACCTGACAGAATTAAAAGGGATTCTAAAAAAGAAATTGGATGAAATGGAAGAAGGCCTTGAAGGTATTCTGAAATTCAGACTCCACGGGCAAAATGGCGTGTTTGTAAAATATATTCTTTCAAGGATGACCAGCTTCTTGGAAAAGCAATCCGGATTGAACTCATCTTTTGAAAAATATTTTTATAATTTCAATGGCAAGCCCTACGAAATTGAGCATATCTGGGCAGACAAGTTTAGTGAGCATCGGGATGAATTTGATCAGGAATTTGATTTTCAGGAATACCGAAATCGACTTGGAGCTTTGATACTTTTACCTCGGGGAACAAACCAATCGTTTAATGCTAAGCCATATTTTGAAAAACAAAAACATTACATAAGAGAAAACTTGTTAGCCCAATCCCTTTGCGAACAAAACTATCAAAGCAATCCTAATTTCCTTTCAATGAAGAATGATCTGAATCTTCCTTTCAGGGCGCATAATGAATTCAGGAAACAAGATATTATTGAAAGGCAAATGCTTTATGGAGAGATAATTGACCGAATATGGTCTTCTGTTTATTTCTCGTAAGAATTTTGTGGCTTTTCAAGCAAAGGATTTGAGAAAAATAGCAACTCTTTCATTCAGTTTTTGGAGTTTTCTTTCTACCTTATATTGAGGTAGTTGCAATCTTTTCTTATGACACCCCAAATCCCCCTGGAAACCTTGAATTAAAATGGCCATCCACCCCCATTTTCCAATTGTTCATATCCTGTTAACAAATTTTCCCGTCAAACCCTTTGAAAAATAATTCAAATATTGTATTTTTACCGGCTTGTTGATATCCAACCTGTATTCTATGGAAATCACCCTGCCTGTCCTTGACGCGATTTTGTATGGGGATCAGAGTCCCTGGGAAAAGCGTAAACTTACCGAGGAAGATTACGAGAAACAATTT
>LSQX01256688.1_pt1 | contig 26912 bp, 13 predicted proteins | sample 654561 | NCBI WGS metagenome assembly LSQX01 (sample SAMN04489861, study PRJNA283612) | anaerobic digester metagenome | isolation source: 4 biogas reactors fed with cattle manure at either 37C or 55C with and... | place: Denmark: Kongens Lyngby | collected 2014
AAATCCAGCTGGACTATGGCGGCCAGGCCGTCCACTGACTTCCTCATGTCGGTGGCTCCCACAGCCAGGTACACCTTTTGCCTAGGATGACCAATTAACATACGTTCAGCAAGGAGCGGATGACTTCCGTTAGAACCTGGGGGTCAAACCCGCGCTGAATTTCCACAGTCACATTGCCGATGCGCAGCACGACACCAGAGCCAGTAGGAGCTAGTGAATCCAGTTGTATCCATATGCCGTTTTGCGGCTGGTTAGTTTCAGTCTCAAACTTGCGCAGCCAGTACCAGAGTTGGTTGGGCCGCAGCCCATGTTCTCTGCACCATGCCCTTTGGCTTAGACCGCTGGCGCGGAAATCCTCTATCCTCTCAGCCCACAACTCGCGCAGCTCTTGCCTGGCTTCCTTAGTCACACGAATCAGCTCCTTCCCTCTGATGACTTCATTATCTCATCAGCGGAGAGGAGCTAGAAGGTACGGCTGGTTTGACGCTTACGGAGAAAACGGGTAGCGCCCGAGCCGGCCTGCCCGTCATAATAGGCCGTGAAACGTTCATCGGCCGTGTACATCTCGGCTAACCCCAAATGAGCCTCCTTGGAGTAGCTGGGCCAGAAGAAGCTCAGCCACTGGCGGTGCAGTTCGGCAATCTTTCGTCCAGCTGGGCCCGCTGGGTCTTCCTTCCCCACAGCTGCCGCCAGAGAGCTGAGAATCTCCTGGCTGAGCCGCTCTGCTTCTGCATATTTTTCCTCCGTAAGTCCCATCAGCTTGGCATTGGAGGCGTCTACTGCGGCATCCCCCCACCGCTGCCGGGCTTCCTTACCGTACTTCTCCTCATTTTCCTTGACCAGCTTTTCCTTAAATCCCATAAACCTGTCCTGGTCACTCATGCGCGTGCCTCCTTCTAGTTCGGTCAGGGTCTGCTCCATGTTTTGCAGCAGCAGATCCAGCTGTTTTCTCTTAGCCAGCAGCTGCTCGCGGTGTTGAAGCAGAGCCTGCCGTTCGTTAAAGTTGGGTGAGTCCATTAGCTGTTTGATTGTCTGCAAATCTACCCCAAGCTCCCGATAAAAGAGGATCTGCTGCAGGCGCTTCACCTGTTCAGGACCGTAGATCCTGTACCCGGCTTCACTCACCGCGGCAGGCTTGAGCAGGTCGATCTGGTCATAATAGCGAAGGGTGCGGCCGCTCACCCCTGCCATTTCGCTGCGCTGTTTGACCGTATATCCCATGAACTCACCTCCTGACATGAGTATAAACCTTGACGTTGCGTTAAGGTCAAGGAGAAAAACACCATCGTTATCAGACGTGTGCGCCCTGCGGGCAGCGTATATCTTCGCTATGGCGAAGGTGGGTGGCAAGCCGGAGACAGGTTTGCGCAGATCCCCTTTGTTCCTGTACACACAGAGTGCTTGATCATACACGCACGGTTCTCTCGATGGGCGGAGCGATCAGTCCCGACCACTCTGTGCGGTTGGTGAAGAGTACCGCACTTTCCATTATTTCGAGAAGTGCCATCTCTGATTGTAACCAAGCTGGAAGCTGCTAGTTGAAGATCTGTTCCAACGCCTCACCCACCGCCAAAATGTCTTGCTCGGTGTTGAAAGCACCAATGCTGAATCTTACAGCACCTAACGGCGATGTCCCTAGAAATTGGTGTGCCTTCGGCGCACAGTGCAAGCCCGCACGCACAGCTATGTTGAAATGTCGATCCAAAATGGTGGCAAACTCTTGCGGTGTATAACCCGCAACCGTACAAGCCGCTATTGGTAACCTATTTTTCTCATAGGGCGAAGCAAACGTAGTGATTTCCGGATGTTTCTGGAACTGCTCCAAGAGCAATCGAAAAAGCTTTTCTTTCCGAAGCCTAAGGTCCTGATTCTTCTTCACAAAGTCTATACCCGCTGAAAGGCCGGCGATGGCAACTACGTTTGGGCTTCCTGCCTCCAACCTGTGCGGGTATTCAAGCGGCATGTCTTCTAATTCCGACTCGACACCTGTACCACCATAGATTAGGGGTTCCAAGGAAGCCGACGTGTTCACCACAATACCTCCAACGCCTATCGGCCCGTATAGATCCTTGTGACCAGCAAAGACAAGGTAATCGATATTGCAGTCAACCATGTTAATCGGTATACTTCCCAACGTCTGAGCTGCATCCACAAGGATTAATGCTTCATACTCCTTTGCCAAAGACGCTAACTCCTTCAACGGGGCGACCACACCACACACATTGCTGCCGTGGTTCAGCACGACTAATTTTGGTCGGTACTTCCTGAACTCTCGGCGCAACTGGTCAAGATCATAGACGAAATCCGTTCTACTGATTGGTATTTGTCGCAAGGTAATACGCCACACCTGCTGGAGTCGATATAATGGGCGCAGCACGCTGTTGTGTTCAAAAGGAGACAAATACACGTGGTCACCATAGCCCCAGTTTAGGCCAAACAGCACCATGTTTAAGGCAACTGTGGCCGAAGGTGCAAAGACCACCCGGTTCGATTCCTCTATACCCACCAAATCGCGCACTGCTTCTCTGGCTTGTTGGACTACTCTTCCAGTTTGCCTTGCTAATGAATACCCCCCTCGATCCGCGTTGACCCCCCACTTCATCATTGACGCGACTGCATCGTGTACTTCTTGGGGCTTTGGAAATGATGTAGCACTGTTGTCGAGATAGACAGCCTTCACTCTATCACTCCGATCCGACGGCTTGAACTAGTATCAGACTTCGGGCCTAAACTAGGAAATGTTTTGCAGCAAGTCCAAGAGGATTTGCCGCTTTTCATCTATGCTGATGGCATCAGCAAACCCATCCAAAGAACTCGCCAACTCGGAAAATAGAATTTTTCCGAGGGCACTTACTTCTACCTTTGGGAAAACACGCTCGCTTAGTCCCCCGTCTTCCGTCATAAATGAGACCCGATGGTGCTCTTTGGGCACGCTATCCCGTTCAACCGCCATTATGACCTCTATGGCCTGGCCAAGTTCCTCCTGAAATGTCGCTGCAACCGCGTCAGACCAATCCTCCAGATCCAGGCCAACGGCCACCTGAACAAGCTCGTCCAAAACCTGCCTATCGTCCTCACGATCTAAAGCGCGAGCCAAGGCAAGAACCCTGAAAGCGGTTCCCGAAAACGCGTAGTTCTTGGTTCGGTCGCTCAGACCCGCATACCAATCTCTTATAATGATTGCCAGAGAACGACTAACCCCTGGAACGCCAAAGGCGTGTTTGACATTCTCTGCGAGTTGGGTTCTGACAACGAGAAGGTGGGACTCGAGCTCTTCCTTGATCTTCCGTACAAGCTCCACATAGATCTCTGCATCGCATATCTGAAACTCATTCGTACCCTTGACTATGCTGGGTACCCTATGAAACAGCAAATCCAATGAATCTGTCATCGGAACGCTTAGAACCCTGCATAGGGCCCGCGCTGGCTCAGAATGCATCCTGCTCTCCCGAGTGTATCTTGGGAGACTAACGAACCACTTCTTCATCGCCACCCCAACGGGATACGCGTAGTTGTGGCTCATCTTCCCTCTCGGAAGGAAACCGCCAAACAAGCTTGCTAACTGCTCTAGATACCTCTCCTTAACAACATCCAGGCCAATCAACTCTATTGTGAACTGTTCCGGAGTCTTCACAATGGTTTCTAGGAGTTCCTCATCTAAAGGAAGCTCAATACCATCCCTACCTCTAATCAAAAGGCGCTTCTTCAGATCCCGAAAGGCTATCGCCAAAAACACGGGCAAGACACCTAAACGCAAGCCGTATTCCGGTTTCTGTAAATCAGCGAGCAAGTCTGCAAACGACAAGGGCCTTGATTCTCTCTTTTGGACCGTGTCTTGGATAAACCTGATGACTCCCGCAAAAGCTCCATCTACGTGCTCATCTAAGACAATCCTCGATCGTCCTTCTTCTTCGCGATAAAGCCGAGGCCGTCTCAAAAGCGAGCGGAATATGGAAACGTCTGGCCCGTATCCTGTTAGGCCAAGTTGTATTTCGTTTGTGCCGCTTAGGATGGCTTGCACGACCTTTTTCCTTGCATTGGCCACAGTCGTTGTTACGTTAGTCCTGTTGACCAGTTCATTGTTGATTTTAGGGGTCTTTCCGAACACCTCTCCACAGATCTTGGATACAAGCCGCGACATGTCTGTCCTCCCCCGAACAAAGGGGACTTTTTGCGTACAGTAGTACACCACCTGGTCAGGAGAGCCAAAATCAACAAGCGGCTCCAAGGCCAATTGGATCCGTTCCTCGTAGTCGGATAGGTAGGCCTCTAGCTCAACTGCTGCATGAGGATCCTGTTCTAAAAAACTTTTGTCTTTTTTCAATAAATGCAAGGCAAAATAGTCATGCACCAACTCTGAAAGACCATTGAGGGGAGTGTGCGAGAAGACAAATACAACCTGTCGGTTATCGTACTGCTCAACACACTGTTTTAAAGCCGCGCATTCTTCTTCTGTTTCACACACGATATATGCAACGACCCCGTCAGCGTAACCCTTCCCTTTGAGGTACTCAAGCCAGTCAACTCCCTTGGCCAACTCCCGCGCGGAAAAGAACTCCTGGTAGAAGAACCTGGTCATCTCATACTCATCATTGTATCGGTTGGCAATGATAGGGTAAGGAGCAAAGAACTCATTTAGTATATTGCAGGTATCAAATAGATTGGCATAGCGATGGTTCCCCCTTACTTCCCTAACTGCCTCTGCAAAATCGATATCACTGCCTGTGAGGAACTGGATTCGGCCATCACTCTTGCGTTCATAAATGAGCTTGGCTTCAAGAAGCTGCCTTAGATCGTTCTCGAAACGCCCCTCATCTTTGCTGTCATGCACCAACGCAAACTTGAGAAGTTCTGCAGTAGGCACAAAACCGGGCTCCTCTAGACCAATTATAACCGCTAGACTCTTTAGTATTCGTACGGCCATAGCATCCGGAGGGCAATTCAGCCTGGCAATGGCCTCACTGGCGAGCAAAAAGTTCCTTCCAAGCGCGTCGCGATCACGCCTCTTAAGGGCAGATTCAGCAAAGTAATCGAAAACCGTATCTATCGTCAGTAACTTGAAGGTCTCCTGTTGCCATTCCTCTAAGAACCGGCCCAATGTATGCAGGTCGTTCGTGGCCAAGAAAGTAAAGAGCGTCCGCTCATTTTGAGCGAGTCGATTGCACACTTTCGGAAGCGCAAAGACTGTGCTAGGATGCAAGGGATAACATCCGTACAAAATCCGTTGCTCCAGTTCGTCGTCATCCAAATCAGGAAAGAGTCCGTGAGTTCTGGTAAGCTCGAACAACCTTTGAAACGCTGTTCGATGAGTAATCATATACCGGTTCCATTGTTCTACATCTTTCTTAATTACTGTCGAGATGAGTTGATAGGTTTTTCCAGAACCGGGTTTTACACTCACCGCGGCAAATCGCCCTTCCACTTTTTGCCATGTGTTCATGATCTCTTCGGGTAACACAGAGGCGTATTGAGAGATATGCTGATGAGAGATGAGCATGAAATGTACTTGGGTTTCGCCGCTTCTGTTGCACATCTCGGCAAAATCTTGCAAGAGCTTTAAGTCTACTGGTTTTTTTCTGTAAGCAGCGCCTTCAAGAACCTTGTTGAACTCGTCAAAGAGGACATAGACCCCGCGATATCCCTTCCGACGAAGAAGCGAGGACACTTCCCAAAACATTGTCGGGATATCATCAGTGTTATGGACGTCAAACTTAGCACCCGCACTCAAGGCTGGGAAAACTGCCTGAAACATCTCTACTGCTTGATCCTCAAAACGATCCAGCAAAGCCATATAAGAAGCCATTGTCATTCGGTACTGTCCTTTGAGGATTTCTCCGAACCGCTGAAAGGTAAGAGGAAACTGTTCCTGCCATAACTCGAGCGTTTCTACAATGCTTCTAAAGACAGTCTTCGGCATTATCTCCTCAAGATTAGTGTCTCTCAAGGCTCGTTTGAGCCCTCGAATGAATATCTGGCGCAAATCCCCGTCATTTGGATTCAGAATGACTGTCAGAAAGGGCTTCTCTGTCAGAAGGGATGTGATCGCGTGAGCTAGGCACTCGTTTCCGGCATCCCTAAGTTTCTCTATGAGAAAGGCATAGTCCCTTTTCGCGAGTCCTTGTTTCAACAAGGAGGCGACAACCGTTACTAGATGGGATTTCCCTGTTCCGTAAGGACCTACAAGGATTCGGGAACGATTGGTGGCATCGGGTTCAAAAGAAGATATGAGGTCACGCGTCAAGTCTATGAAGGATTCGGTGGGGATGTACGTTCTTACTCTAAGAGGATTATCAATATCATAACTGAGGTTTACTGAATACTGAAATCCGCGTTCCACAGTAATCATCCGAGTGACCACAAGCCGTCCTCCCCTAGCTCAGAGCTATAGTAATTCTCCAATACTTTAGATAAATCGCTGTGTATCAGTTCCACCGCATCCAAGCCAGCGGTCAAACTAAGACGAATGAACCCTAACCTCTGCAGTTCCGTTAGGTAAAACATAAGCTCCTCATACGTGAGGGAGAAAACTCGCCCAACGTTACACAGATCATTCAACAGTCTTGTGACAGTTGTTCGGCCACCATCGCCCGCAAGTTCAGAACGATGTGCCATACAGTAATAGACAATGAGTGGCGGAAGGCTGTTACGGTCGGCCAAACCCACCCTATATGACCTAGGCCCCGTCTGGCGCAAGATTTTGAGTTCGCGCAGCGGGCAATGGAGATTGTCTTCTGGCGAGCTGGCCGTAGCCATGCGATACTCATAAAGATAAGTGTTGACGAAACACTGGAAGTCTTTCTTCAGAGAGCCATCCGCCACCGGTGTGCCTTCAACAACAGTGTAGTTTTTCAGCCAGTACAAGAATGTATCCTCATCGAAGTCTCTGCGGTTAAACACGTTGAAGAACCAGTACCACGTCGTAGCTTCGTTCGGGTCTGTCACCAGATGATAGTGTATCAACCACCAGGTTCCTCCGTCTTCAAAATAAGGATCATACCGAATTATTTCCCGAGCAAAAGATGATAAGGCATATTCGCGACCTTCAACTTGTTCCAGCAGGCCTGTAGCTCTAAGCCAAAAACGAATAGAGTTGACCATGTTCTTGCCAACACCCAACACTTCGGGCGCTTCCTCATCGCGAAAGAACTCATACCCTCTCTCCTCAACTAGACGCAAACCCTTTCTTAGCCATCCGTCTCTGATGTAGAACGTCTCGTGTCTCGCATAGGGCATACTAAATAACCCCCTTCTTCACAGCCAAAACCTTAGCCATCAAACAACCGCCCCTGTTCCATGGATTTATGCACTCTAAGCAACCTGTACATTTTTCATCTGAAACCCTGTAGTATCCGTCCACGTATGTTATGGCGCCGCGGGGGCACACACTAGCACAACCGAGGCAACCAATACACGATTGGTACTTCCTTAATTGACAGTCTATTCGTTGGGAAATCAACCTGTAATTAGTTGGGTTGATCACTGTTACTCTCAGTTCATAGGTATCTTGCAGACCTTGCAGTTTTATGATCTGTTTCTTCGTGCTCCGATCGAGAATCACAACTTCGTTTAGGAACCTGTTACCGAGACTCCTGTTTACAATTCCAAAGGGCCTAAAGAACTCATAAAGTTCATCTGTAATTGGCTTAGTGAGGACGATGGTTCTGGTATGCTCCTCATCCACGCATTGCTTGGCCTCGATGTAAATCTGACCTGCGTGTATCCCTGCTCCTCCTTGTCGAGCTTTCCAGTTGCCCCTATCCACATACTCCACTGGATCTGGCTTTCCTATTTTTCGGGCAAACTCAATCAGAAAGTCCCTCCACTTCCTGCTTTCGTTTTGCATATAAATGCTGGCTAAGAACATGGACCAAGCCCCGTTATTGGGGCAGCACCAACATCCAACGCGAGTGAATCCCAATCTATAGCTATCGTTAAACAGAATTCTTCGGTAGAAGATATACAACCAGACATCTATATCGAGCCAGTCGAAGATAGGAGATACAACCTTTTGCTTGGCGATTTTGGGGCTCGTGCCGACATCGGCTACCTTATGAAACCCCATATAGTCCTCGAAATGATCTGACTGATAGTCACTTCTTGATGTTGATTCCGCCGCCCTTATACCGTAAAACGTCAACAAACGCTGGTTTTTAGCAAAACCGTTGATCTTTGTGTTGAGAGGCCCCGTCTTAAAAACGGTACAGCACCAGCTAATTACTCTGCTAGGAGGGCCTATCTCCTTACACAAGGACATGAAGTCGTGATTGGAGCGAGATACTATAAAAGGGGTCTTCGGGTTTTCATTTCGAAACCGCTTCACGTATTCTAGAGTCGCAGGAAACTCTAGCGTAGTGTCTCCGAAGAGGTGTATTACTGAAGGGTTGGACAGCGCTCTAGAAACAAGACTCGATACCACTGTTGAGTCTTTTCCCCCACTGAAACTCACTACTGGCAAGAACGTCTTGTGCTTCGCTACAGCATCTTTGATGGCATACTCCGCTGCATACTCCAATTGCTGGATGTATTCAACATTGGCGTCCACAAATCGAGAAATCTCTTCATCGAAAGAGCGGTACATGTCATTCAAAGAGGCCACCCTGAGCTGCTCGCGAATGTCATCCAACTGAGCCTTCTCCATTAGCTCACCCAAAGGTTCCTGTAAACCCTGCCCATCCAAAAAATACCGATAACCCTTACCTGCCCATACGGTTGCAGAAAGATACTTCGTGTTCTTAGTCAACAGAAAGAGCAAGAATCGCTCCTGTGGAAAAACAGGGCGCACATCTGTGCTCATATTGACGGCTGACGAACCGCATTTACACTCGCTCCGTTTAATTATCGGTATATTGCAATTTGGGCACCAATTCACCCTCATCGTAGCCCTCCTTTTCTCTCCTGGAACGTAATGCTCTATTCGGTTCGCCCTTCTCCAATTCCTGCAAACGACAGGCAAAAGACAAACATTTGTTCTAAGCAAATCCTCCTCAACGTAGGCTTGAGGAGGATCCTGTCCTAGCACACCTAATTATTTTTGTAACATTCTAACTTTACTTACTTTTCGGAATAGTCTCGCCACATCAGGAGAACCAACTTCCTAGACTGAGAGCGTCTCGGAAAACTGCCTCCAAAAACCTCTTCTTGTTCTTTGACGATAAAGTCTGATATCTAGCTAGAAGCCCATCGACTTCAAGGTCATCCAAACGTGCATCACAGGCCTCCACGACCTGTCGCACTAGACTTGCCTGCAAATCAGACAGGAAAACCGGTGGTGCCAGAAGACGGCTCCTGACGTGCTGGACCTCGGAAGCACTTAAATGAGTTATATCCCCAAGTGCGGGCACATTAGCTTCCATCCACTTCGCAGCCTTCCTTTCCCGAACTTCTAACGCCTTCTGGAACATAGTATCATACAGCGTTTTGGCGTCTAAAGGTGGGTCTCCATCCAAAAACGCACCCCGCAACTCTTCATGACATTGAGCCACAAGCTCTGCCAACTCGGCGTTTGTTGAACTCATATCGTTCATCAGTGCAAAGTGGCGTTCTGCAAGACTCAATTGCTTTTGGACCCGAACTAGATCGCGAGTCTCCTGCTCTTCCCCTTCGAAGATGCTTATCAGGTTCGTAACCTCATTGCGCCAGAAAGCCAAGTCATCGGCTGAGGTGATTTCACCGATCGCGAAGACATCATCCTTGCGACGCATATACACATCTAGCGCAGCTTGTACCTCTTGTTGAAAGTCCACCAACCTGCCCTCAGCAGCAATCAACTCCGAGAAATCGATTTCATCGTGCTTCGACTTGGCATGGTCTCTTGAGCGCAAGTGCTTTTCTATCTGCTGCAACCAGGATTTCAAAGTAGCGACTTTGGTATCCTTGCCCATCACAGCCCCAGCCAAAAAGCCCTCAATCTCCGCTACCAAACGGGTGGCATCCTCTAGTGCTTGAAACCGTTCTTCGACAGTCTTTATGTAATCCAACAAGCTCTCCTTTTCTGCCGACAGCCCCAGGACTTCCAAGTTATTGGCTATTCCCCTCAGCCGTTCTGCGAACAGCGCCAAGTTTCTTATGTTGCGGACCTTCTGCGTGGGTAGCCATTCGTCGAAATGAGTCTGTATAAACAACCTACTGTCAGGTATTTTCTCCTCCACATCCCGTATTTTCTGGGCCTCCCACTTATTGCTAGCTCTCATCGAGTTCTGTATACGTACTAACTCGCTAGCGCCTGCCGCGACGAGTTTGAGGTCCATACGCTTTTTCCCCATATCTATCTTGTCCAGAGCGCTGTTGATCTCTTGGTTTACCCTTTCAAACTCGCGCCCGAGATCAGATGCTCTTCGCGCCAAGCTTTCGTACTTGTAGCGCAACACCCCTGGGACAGATCTCTTCTGGGAAAGCTCTTGAGCTTTTCTCTGAAATTCAAGGGTAGCCGCGATTGTTGCTGCCGACTCCCAATCGTCAAGTAGCGTCTCCCACTCACACCTATTGTCCTCGGACACTTGCACAACTTCAGTCTCTCGCAAAACTGAGAGCTCGAAGAAGTTCTTCGGAAGCGCCTGATCAACCCATTCCTCTATGCTAATAGGACTCCCATTCCGTAACAAGTCTACTTGTTCTCTTCTACTCCCGACAAAAAAGGCAATAATCAACCCTGCGGACGCCAAGTTGCAACCATAGGGTGGTAGGCATAGGAGCTCCATGGCTTCTCCTAAATTAAGCGACTTATGTCTCCCCTTGTGCAGCCTTTCAGTCAAAAGGTCCACTACTTCACGCAGAGTTCCGTGTGCGGGGCTAAACCTCAACCTCCCGTCATCTCCCAAAAGCCCCCACCCATCTACCAGCACCCTATGGGCTCGATTCTTCCTCTGCGGGGTAGTGGTGCTGATCCACTCTCGATCAAAACGCGCAGTGATGAGCTGGCAGGTAAATTCCCGCGAATCTTTGGCGGCATTTCCTCGACTGGTGCCAAAACCATCGAAGTCGAACGGAATCAACTTCTGATAGGTAACCCTCAGCAACTCCGTGAGCATTCGCTGGATTCTAGCACGAGGGACATTTTGGTCTGTTGCAAACACTATCTCTCGCCTTTTCTCTAGCGCAGAGAAGGCGTCTTTCATCTCTCTTTCCAGCAACTGTTTTCTGTCCGTTATGAACTGCCTATACTTTGCTCGCTCCTCTTCCCCCAATCCATTATTGAGCAACCAGTATTCTGCGACTTTTCGACCGAAACGGCCATCCTGGTCATGGAGGAAGACTACTGCTATCGGTGCACCAGTGCTCAAGCTTATACCAACCGATTCAAGGGACGACTTAAGATGTCGACGGGCTTTACCTTTGACAAAGTCAAGATTGCTCTTAGGACCGACGTAGCAGTAAATCAACTGGCCTTTCGGATCATCGGGATGAAAAGCGTTGCGCCAGGCGCGTACCGAAGAGTCTATCACTTTGTTAAGCGTCTCGGAATCAGAAAGGTAGACTGCATAGCACCAATCCTGGGTAGTTATTCTGTTAAGCGGACCAAAGTCAGTTGGGTACTTGTCCAGGTTCATCCATTGCTTGTAATTCTGGACAAACATGGCAGTTCGTTCGTCTAGATTTATGTTTTCTACAGTGTCGGCCAAATAGGCCAGGAAGGCTCGTTTGGGGACTGAATCTCCAGTAATGTCAAAAGATGATGTGGTTTCGTTCCATTCTAGCGCCGCCAACTCCTTTTCAAGAACATGTAAGGAGCGATTTGTCTCTTCCAGGCTAAGGCCGCTAAGTGCTGCGAAGAGATCAAGAGTTTCTTGCCTAGTGGTCACTTTCGCCCCGAGTTTGGCCGCCAAAAGAACCGCCTTAAGTACCCTGAGCTCTTTGTGCCCTAGGTCATTTCGATATTTCTCCACCACCATCTCGTAAGCGTGAGCCGAGGCACCTTGCTCCGCAAAGCGTTCTGAGGCTAGAAACTCGCCAACCAGTGTTTCATTGCATATGTCGGCGGGTAAGATCGTTGTCCCGCCTGAAAAATCCTCTGAACTACGTTCGTCGTACACATCAGCCAAAAGAGACAAAGCCGAGCGCTGTTGGAGCGATCGCCCCGCAGTCGTTAATTTATGCAACAACCACACAGACAAAGGATGCAAGGGCCAACATCCTTCGCAAACCACTCTGCGAAACAGTTCTTTATCATCCCACAAGGCGTATTGCGCTAGTTCAGGAAACCACCTTTTCATCTTTTCGTGAAGCGCGTCATACGTCGCTCCTAGAGCTGTCAGTTGGTTCTGTATAAAGCCAAGATCTTTCTTATCTAGCAGATTTGCGATGATTGTTTCGAGGTTAGTGGAAAGCTTCACCTTCTGGGCAGAGTCGTAGCGCGAGATGTATCGGGTTAACTCACTACGCAACTCTGGAGCCACGCGGGAAACATAAGCACCAAGTTCATATTGGACAAAACAGACTAACATTACCCCATCTGAATTGGCTTGAACGCATTCGAAAAGTTGCTGGAGAGCTCCTGGTCCAGCAATGTGTGGCTTTTGAAGTGCAAACTCTAGATAGCGTCCAAACTCGTCAAACAGTATCAACATACCTGCGTATGGTTTACCCGCTCCGCAGTAGTTGTCCTTGGTGACCTTTATGATATCATGCAATGACTCTTGACCCACTGCGCGAATCGGCATGCCCATCCTTCTAGAGAAAATGTTACTCACTACCGCAAAAACGTCTTCGTCCCTGGCCTTCAGTCTTCCGATTATTTCCTCGCGCGTAACGGGCCCAAATGCATCCCTGAAATCATCCACAAAATGATCAAAAAGTTTCTCCGTCAAGCGCTGAGCAGTAAGAAAGCGTGGCCTGACGTTCTCCAAAGCAGCCGTGTCAAGACCATCCTCAGCTAATCTCTTGAGAATCTGGCTTGTCACCTCTACCGTTACATCGAAATCTTTCATCCCGTTAATTGTTACAACCAAATATGGTTTCCCAACACTCTGCAAAAGAGATTGAACGGCGATCCCCAACTTATCGTCCGAACGCGTTAAGTTCTCGAGTACCCTTTGTGCTGTTCTGGAGTGTGGGTTGCTTAGTAACTGAGACAATGTTAAGGCCAGATGTGACTTGCCCGTTCCATAGCCTGAAATCGCCAACATGAAAGGTGCTCCTCGCTCCGCATCGCTAAGGCCCTTCAAGACTTCATGGACAAAGGATGCTGTGTCTACAGTGTGATCCTCGGCGCTGAAAGAACCGACCTTGGACACCCCCCGATAACTCGGCCCATGAAACACGAAATGTTCAGCCGCTCTGCTGGCCAGGGACGGATTATCATCAAACCACCCCACTTGTACAGCCCCATCAAACAACAAATCTTTCCGAAACCGCACAACATCCTGAAGCTTCATGGATACCCTACCCCCATCAAGCCAAGTCTTCCCATACCGTTAACCACGCCTCTCTTGCCGTGCTCTTTCTCTCAATTATCCAAGGCCTCATCTGTCTATCGATTGAGATGTTGCCCGTTTCGCCCATCATGGTTAAGGCCGCCTCTAGTTCGCGTTCAGTCCATAGGCAAATATCGAACCAGTGGGTCTTTTCGTTGAAATCTGTAACAGTCACTTGGCTTTCGGAAAGAAAATACGTCTCGAGTAGTGTCAACACGTGTGCTGAATATCCGCGTGCAAAACTCTGCAGGATCGGAGCTTTTACCCGGACAATCATATCTCCTTCGACCCTCAGAACGCCTGCTCTACCCAAGGCAGCATCGTCTGTATAGGTCACCATCATGGGTCCTATGATTCTCTGTTTCAGGCCCAGAACGCTGATGAGATGCTCCTCTAACTGCGTTTTCGAAAACGCCTTGCCCAACCTTCCTAAGGCAAAAGTATAATGCCACGTAGGAGCACCGATATCGCCTCGGCACAAATTGAAATGAACTAACCATTGAGTGAGCTCTTCACCTAAGTAAGGGTCTTCCTGGAAAACGCACCTTCCGAAGTCAGTTAAGATTGGCCTTATCCCCTTATCGCCTTCCACCGCGATCAGCCCCATCCCCTGTGCGTACCCTAGAGTCGGAGCGACCTTACCCGATGACTCACCCATGGGGATCCCTGTGTCACTCGCTATTTCTCGCAAGGTACCAGTTCTCCCCAGCGCTGCGTATTCTAAAAGAGCCGCTAGATAGCGCCTTTCAGGCGCAAAAGTCTCGTGAAAAAATGGCGATAACACTGATCTTACCCCTCTCTAGCCGCACATGCAGTCGTTGCTAGAGTCTCTCTTCCAATGCTCTCACCCTTATGCGGAAGAACTTGTTCACCTCAAGCATCCGAGTGTGTTCGTTGTAGGCTGGGCCCAAGGAGTAGCATTCTCCTCTCTTGAGAGTTGAAAGCTTTTCCACCCAGTCTTCCGCTTTCCGGCCGGTGGAATCCGCCAAGATCTGGGCAAAAGCCTTAATCTCTGTGTCAGCTGGTCGGAAAAAGATCTTGTGACTAGCTTGGAACAAACGGTCTCTTTCTTCCTTGTCCAGGTTACTTAGGGTCTGAGTAGCGAGAACTAGCGAAATGCCGAACTTCCTACCCTCCGTGAGAAACTGACCTAATGGGCTTTCCAACTTATGACTCAAGTTCTGTATTTCATCCAGAACGATGATCTTTGGATTCCTTTGGTCTCCGTGCGAACGATAGTACCAATACAGGTCAATGAGCGAGAATTCCGTAATGAGTCGGGCCGCATTCTTCATAAAGCCAGCAAGCTGGATGATGTGAACCCTAGATTTTGGATCGGTGAAAAGATGCTCCCAACTCTCGGGCCTCTCACTCCCGAACGGATTGGTATCCACAAATGGCTGAATCTTACTGATCACACTTGCCGCCGAAGAGGCCGAGGGGCCACCCTCTTCCCTAATCGTTTCCAGTTCATCCATGAGATCCCGCAGTGTGAAAAGTGCCCCCTTGGCAGTGACTCCGTTTCGGATAGCTGTGTACAATGCAGCTCGTTGTTGATCACCAAGCTGATAGACCTCGTCAAAGACACCGCTCACACGGCCAGCGATGGTCGCAGGATCTTCTTCCACATACATGTCGTCTATGAAGTTAACTTGCTTGCGAAATGGATTAACCTCCAATGGCCTGACTTTGACAAAATGCTGTTTTGGTTGCAACGCATCCCGTACGATAGGCTCCAGCTGATTGTTGGTAAACCCAGACGTGTAATCGAACACCAAAGTGTTTAGACCAAGCCTGGCCAGCTCGCACATCAGTGCCTGGATCAGATAAGTCTTTCCCGTTCCAGAAGCACCAAAAACCAAAATGTGCCTATTCGGTAAATCCGGATGACCAAACTCCCAATAGGCATCGGGACCACCCGCCGTGCCAGGTCCTAGGAAGACTCGGGCAAAACCATGTGTGTCAACTCCTGTGATCTCTGGCTTAACTGGTAGCCCTCTTACCGTGTTCGCCTCTTCCTCAGTGCACGATTGCTGCTCCTTGTCTTGCCCATCTAGCCCCTCCAGATCATCTGTGTAACCTTGTCCTTCATGTGAAACACGCATCTCATTGTAGGGCTGATCTGGTTTCTGGAAGACAACCGGAACAACACTCGCAAATATGCGCTCATCGATAGCTTCCAGACTAGCTTTCTGGACGAACCCCAAACCAGTGGTGCCTACTACAATTGGAAATACGTGGTTGTCAAGTTGAAACTGCCATGTCGCATCCCATGATAGATCCCGAGCCTGCATATCTGTCCACACTGCGAAAACCCCTGCATGCCAGCGCACCGTGAACAAGCCTTCGCTTAATCTTTCCAGTGCCATCAGCGTTTCAGCATATCCCGCTTTTGTGGTGCTTCCGTGGGTGGAGATCAACCGATGAAGCTGCATCCACCAATAACGCTGATCCGTACGCCCATAGTCATCTGGAGAAAAGGAGATGCGGGGCCTTAGTTTACCCACTAACTCCCTCAACCCGTTTTCGATTTGCTCGCGAGCTCTCTCAAGGTATCCATCGGACTGCATGGCTAGCTTGCATTCGATTAGCTGCAGGGATATGTCAAAATAACCATTGACGATGTCCGCCCGAATCCTCAACAGATCTGGCCTTCTAGCCCCATTCCCCTCGTCAAACCAATGCACAAAAGCATCTAAAGATATCAGCTCATCACAAAAGGCATTTAGATCCTTTTTTAGTACCTTCCTTACCAAAGCATTGGCTATCAACTCTCGTGCAAACCGGTCTCCCCCAGTGGCTTTTACAATAGACAACCCAGCAACGTTAACGGCTTCCCGGACCAATGAGGCTGCTATAGTCTTCGCAGTTTTGTGATCCGTGAGCCCAAGGTCGCTTGAGATGACCGCCGCAACTTTTTGCTCTATGTCTTCCATAGAGAACTGATTGGTCGAAATCGTAAAATTCTTTTCTCCGTGAGACCCAACACCGGTTCCGAAAGCGATCACGTCGCGGGTGTATCTTCCGGAGTCGCCTGAACGCAACAATTGCTCGTCTACGGACGGATCTATGCATACTACCCAACTGCTATGTTTATGGGCTTTTTCAAGCGTTTCTGCCCACGAGCTAAAATCACTAACGCTTACTATAACGTGTCGACCACTTGGGTTCGGCTGAACCATCGTGGCCATCACCTCAGCGTGAAGCGCGTTGAGTTTGAAGCGAGGGTTGCTCAGAACCCGTTCACGCTGGCTACCCTTCCCCCCTCCCAACAAACGAGCAGACACCTTCTCAACAATGGGGAACTTCTGATAGTCATCTGGGAGATCCAATGATTCCAGAGGTTGAAAACGGCTAGCAGAAGATCTTATGAAGTCCATGAAGAAAAAGACGTCGTACTCGTCCTGTTGAATGATCTTACGAAACTGCTCAAAGCCATCGCTTCTCTCTACCACTCTGTATCGAACTGATATCTGACAATTCTGATAATGACTCTTCGCTTCAGTTAGCTCAGCTAACTGCCACCGATCCTTCCAAGCCTCAACCCACCGCAAAATGCTACGATCATTGAGACCATCAGAAAAAATGGTAAGTTGTAGCGAATAGGATCTGCCGGATTCGGAAGCAACCAGTTGGATATACTCGTCTAGACCCGCAATGAGAGGTTGAATCTCTCCTCCGCAATATGCGGCGACACTAATCCCATCCTTGGCAAACGAGTACAAGTCACGATAATCGGAGAGTGTTCGACATATGAGTTGCGATGTACGAGTCTCTCGAAACAATCCTGCATCATCTATTTCATCATCTTCGTCCACTAAATCATCCTCTAAGAAAAGCTTGGCCCCCAATATCGATACATCTTCTGTTAAGCTACCTAGCATGTGAACGTAGCCCAAAGACTTGATGTTTGTGTCTAGGTTCTTGTGCGCATCACTTAAAAGCCCATAAAGAGGGCGTTGAATCTTGCTCAGATCAACCATTCTGTCAAAGTTGCGCACAGAAAAGGATCTCGACGACGGGTGTTTCAAGGAACGCACAACTAACTCTGAAAAGGACTCGCAAAGGTAGATGCCTTGATGGAGAATCATATCTAGTAGGGCGGGGTGAAGCGGCGTCACCACCGCACCTGGAAGATGCTCATTCCATAGGGCTACTGGCCTTGTTTCCGCTTGAGGCAGCAACAAAAAGGCTTTATACAGCAAAGGACCCAGGGAGCTTTCTCTGGCCCTCGACAAATACTCACTTAGCAAATCCCTATAGGCGCTGCGCAGTTCTTGATAATGCTTGTTCAAAGCTTCAAACATGCCTTCGTTGAGGCAACTCCACGCAAACTGCCTATAAGCATAGGACAAAGACGCAATGAGGTTTTTTTCCTTTCGCTCCAGATGTTCAGCAACATTAAGCAAGTTGATCAAGGCTGTGTCTTTACTGGCAAGACACAACTCCAGTAACCGCGTCGCCTCCTCTTCATCTTTGGCCATAGCCAACTCGGCTACAAAAGGAGCGGAAAAGACGGGTAATACATCTCCCGATTGCTCATACTGCCTGTTCAGCCATTCATATAACGATACCACTAGGCGGGACTGATGATTTGCCGGCAAAGGCCAAATGTAGTCTTGGTGGAAAGACGCACCGTCGACGTTCTCGAGAATCACCCTAAACTGGAACTGAGGCTCCGCATTCATACTACGTTTATACGTCAGTTTCTCATCATCTGCGGGCAATAGTTGACATAATACCTCCATGGACTCGGAACCCTTTTCCGGTTCTCGAGAAAACAACCTTTCTTGGAGAAACGTATCTACACCACCCAGAAGAGTAGTCAAAAAGGCTCTTGCTCTCTGCCTGGCCTCTAGCGTTTCATCGTCTTCCCCAATGGACTCAAAGTCGTGGCGAAAAGATACCCCTACAAGACGGATCCGCTTCAAGCTCTCTAGACCTAACGTACGACTCCGCTTTTGCTCTTGCGCGAACCTAGCGAGAGCATCCCAAATAGCGTTTAGAAAGACAACTGGTACTACCCCTCTGACTGTCTTGGCGCTTTTCCGGAGTCTTACCCCGCCCTTGTCCTTGTGGCCCAGTATTTTGTCGAGAATAATTGTGAAGTCCACTGTCTTTAGCTTAGGAATCGACTCTTTCGTTCCGTTTTCTATATAATCTTTGAGCGCATCGCATAGTTCGTCTTGACTCTCATAGGCCCCCAAATCTAATCTATCCCAGCCGTCATCCTGTCTCTCCTCACGATGGAGTCGCTCCTGATAATCATTGATCGTATCTAGAGCCTTTTTTCTATCTCGCGCCTCAAGAAACATCGTGTAATGGAAGAACTCTTGTGCGCTCGTTATGTACCTTTTGACACCTCGCCGGCTAGTCCCACGCAGGACTCCATTCAATTTGGGCAGCCCAAAGTAGGGATCAAGGTTCTCAAGTATTATCCGATAGGCATCGCGGCCAACACTTATCTGCCTAAACTGCTTGTCCAAATCCTCTAGAAACGAACTCATTGCAACCAAATCCGACAAACCCAGGTCGTAAATCGCTGTAAGAAACTCGGATATTTCTTCGAATTCTGTGATGTTGTCATCTCGATTAACGTGATCGGCCAAAGCCTTTTCAACCCAGTGAACGAAACTCCTTTTCAGGACGCTTTGCCAGATGCTCTCCTGATCAAGCCGATAGAAATCGCGCAGGCTTTCCTTGTCATGAATATGCTCATGGCCGGCCAAAAGAACCAGCAGACAATCTGTTGATTCATCACGCATGGAATTGCGCAAGCTTGTAAGATTATCACTCTCGTTATACCAGCCCAGGGTTCTAGCAACGCTTAGATTCTTCTGGTCATCTGGGGTACCGAATTCATCCCAGATCTTCCCTAGTTGGAAAGCGATCCCATATCTAAACTCTATCTTATTGCACATGTGTTTCTTCGCCCGGTCTGCGAGCTCTGTTCCGACTCGCAGCAAAACATTAGATGGATAGGCCGGAAGAACATACCTAAAAGTTCCGCTCTGGTCCTCGACCTCTTGCCAAACACGGCCTACAATAGTGTCTGCCAAATACTTCATGGCCGATCCTCCTTCTTTATAACTCACCGAAGGTGTTGGTCACAATAGAATAGCCATCGGACAGTTCGGTCAGAAATCCACCGGCCCGTAGCATATCTCTAAGCCAACTGCTATCTTCATACTCGGTGGAAAGATTGGGAGGAAGTTGGCTCCATCTCATTGCCAAGTCCAGATGCTCCCCTTCCACAGCTATCCCATGGTTGGCATATAGCCGTTCCAGGAAGCCTTCATACGAACAGTTGCAACCTGGCTTGAGGAGGGTAAGGATAAAGTATCTAAGAAGACCATCCGTCATGACAAACCGCGCTCCCGGCCCTTTGTAGGGGACAATGATACCCAACTTTTTCCCCATCGCTCTGAAGAGCTTGTAACCGTACTTGTCATCAGCTTCCTGAAGCACCTTAGAGACCTGCCTTTTCTTTGACTTCCTGCCCTCGATGATTCTCACGTTCTCAATTAAGGCGTCAACTCGCACGGCCTTTTGGATTAACGTCTGGACAACCTGCAGATTGCGCTGCGAAGTCAGGAGTAAATGAGGCGCTGGGTTGACTATAGGCGTAAAGACGCAGGCGTAATGAAGACCTCCTCCGAGTTCAAACACTGTACCTTTCTCTTTTCCTTCAGACTGCACGTAGCGAACACTCTGAGCACAAAGGCTGCGCAGTATTTGAAGGGCACATCCCGTCATCATCAACTCCAGTTTCTCAACGGGGTCCAGGGAGGTAAGCAAAAGCCTTTTCAACTCTAGAGCAAACAGATATCCTTCCTTCCAACTCTCCTCAGGACACCATTCACATGTAAATGTCCTGTCCACTTCCATAGTCGTTTCGCGAGTCCGCTCATCAAGACTCTCTATGTAGTTAACCAAGTTATCGAGGGGATTATTTAGGCGACCATAAAGCGATTGAAGTCCTCGATGTAGATCGTCATACAGGTTTTCTAAGTTTTTCTCTTTTTCATCATTAGTAAAGGAACTAGCAAAGGCCCGAACTTCTGCCGGATCTTGAGCAAACACATTGCAGAGCTGGAGGTAGAGGACCTCTCCGCCGCGTGCCAAGAAGTTTCGTCTGCTGATGCTGTAGTAATCGCTGAACTTCTGCAGGCTGCCGTCCCATGTAGCCACCGGACGAGTCTTGACTACTGTCTCATTCCAGATGGTCTCCGGAGTTAGGAGACTTTTTGCAACTGGGAAAAAGCTCTGGGCACACCACGTTCTGTTGAACCCCGCGCCCCTAAACCCCTTCAGAAGATCCTCAAGCCACGCCACCACTTCTTCCGGCTCTTCACTGGATGAATGAGTTCTGCTTTGCAACTCCTGCCAAAGCCTTTTGAATTGCTGTCTGTGAACCTCATGGCGCGTATCGATTCTAGAACTGCTGAGGAAAGAAAACAGCTTTAGATTCAGCTTTATGGTAGGTCTATAACCAAGCAACGCTCCGTTGGGCCAGGTTCTGATCTGCTCCAAGCTTGGTAGAGGACTCTTGATCCCCTGATGGAGGGATCCGATGTTCTTCTCAGAAAAGGCTACAAGCAAAAACTCTACCAAGAGTTCAGGAATGGGCTGATCAACGATAAAGCGTTTGCCAAACAGTCTAATAGCTGGATTTGAGTCTTCGCTCACGTTCGCCTCCGCAGGAAAGGGGGTTGGTAGAGACTTGTCCATTACAGCACCTCCAGCTTGCCGTCATGCAACAACAACCGCTTCAACTCAAACCTCCGCCCCTTACGTATGACCAAAAGCCGCAACTCTTTTTCAGACTGATAAGCCTGTTCTTGTTCATACAACGTCAAAAGCGCCACCTTAAACCTTTCTAAGCGATCTGCGTAGAACGCTGAAAGCTCTTCGGCGATTTCTCCCCTATACCTTCGCGCCACATAGTCTAAAAACGGAAGATCCAACTCGAGTTCAGCTTTCCCTCGATCGTGTTTTCGATCGTATTGCAAAGCCAAGACACCGCTATAATCATCACCAACCTCATACTTAGGTTTTACGGTTAACTTGAAATCGTCAACTTTGAAATCGGCTAGAACCAATTGAACATTGGATGCTGAAGAATCCCGGTTAAGTGTAATATAAATGTAGTTCTCTTTGTATCCGCCTTCGGGAAATCGTAGACCAGTGAAAAATTCTTGAAGCACCTGTATAATCTGTCTCTTGAACACACTCTGGACGAGGGGCGTAAGTTCTTTGCGTCTGCGGCTATACTTTACGTACTCAGTCAGGAACTCAGATCTCAGAAAAATGCTTATGAACCTGTCTCGATCGGCTTCGGTGGCAAATGACTCAAAAAAGAACGCATATCGCCTCACCTGCCGTCGGTTTAGAGTACTATTCTCACGCGTAATTAGATCCCATACTAACCGATGCGCACGATCTTTTTCTGAAGGTGTTGACACTTCTTTTAGCCATTGATGCCTTTCAAACTTCGAATCAGGGACAGTTCCCAAGCCTGCCTCCTGGACTTTGCGAATGGCATAAAGCTGTAATGCATCGTCTACCGGTCTTGCTCCGTCGTCTCCGAAAAACCTGTTGAAAAAGAGTTGTTTGTGGAGACTGTTTTGGGAGTCCAATGGATGCGTTCTTCTGACTTGCCGGCACTGGAGACCCCCTGTGAGTGCATAGGCCAGGTGGCCTGTCATATGACGCATGGTCAACCTATTTCCGTATTCAAACAGACGTCTGTAAAGAAGCTCCAGACGCTCAAAGAAGACGTCCTGTCTCTCTCGAATCAACTGCACATTTATGTAGAGCGGGCAACTCCACGGGTCATTACATTGAAGGCATTTAGCCCAATTTCTTTCATCCACCATGCGTCTCAACACTTTGCATGCCGTCGCAATGCTGTCAATCCTACCGAGGTTTATCACGAAAAACCTGTCATCAAATATCGATTGCGGGCTATCCGCTTTTAGTGCGTTGAGCAGGGTACTCTCTGCGTTGTCCCCTTGGAACACTCGCTTGAAACTCTCGAGAAATGTGCCTGTATTCGATACAATAAGGTAAACAAAATCCGTGCTATCCCTTGCCTCGGTGAGAACCTTCTCCTGCTCTTCCCGGGACAACTCGCTCATGTCCTTAATGATGACCAAACCAGCGCTGTGAACTCGCTCTATAGGTTGCAAGGGACGCACAGCGCTTTCTAATTTTCTGAATATATCAATAGCAATGGTGGTCTTTCCGTCTCCGGCATTACCCGTCAGAACTACATTTGTGCGGTCACGAGTAAGCCTTTCGTAGATCGTGTCAGTGATAGGGTTGTTAACATGAATCTTCTGAAACTGACCACTCAACATTTGATGTTCTGCTGTTGCATTTTCGTTGCCGCCAGAGTGATTAGCCAGAGTATTGAGGTAAGCAACATACACATCCTGCTCCGGCGTCTCAGGAGGAGAAAAAGCTTCATCGTCATCGTCTGACTCTTCCACATGACCCTCATCTGTTTTGCTCTGCGTAAATGCTTTCCTCATATCGTCAATGTTTTTAAACCTGCGTTCCTCTTCTGTGGCCACAGCCTTTAGCAACCAAGCCCGGAGGTGCTCGGGCAAGGTGTCAAATTCAACGGGGATTTTTGGTGTTGCCCCCACAGAAGCCATAGAGTATGGTTTTTGCCCAAGCAGCCATTCCCATAGCGTCACTCCCAATGCATAGAGATCACTCGTCTGGGTGAGTTGAACGTCTGACCCCAATACACTATCGGGTGGAACATAATCACGAGTACCTTGAAAAGCCTCAACTCGCGACTCTCCTGCCAATGTGCAATCGAAGAGAACTGGTTTCTTGTCTTTCGTAATAATGATATTATCGGGTTTTATATCGCAATGTAACAGCGGTGACAAATTACCATCGTCATCTCGGCAGTTGTGGAATGCAGACACGGCTTCCATCAGACACAAGGCAACGGACCTAAACTCGTCATCGTTCGGTCTCTCGCCCTTCTCGATGAGACTCCTCATGGTCTCCCCTTCTATGTAGTCCATAACCAAGAAGTATCGTTCATTTCTCCAGTGTCCAAAATATTGCGGGCGAACTACATAGCTAGACTCAATTCTGCTAAGTGCCGACAGCTCCCGCCTTGCTCTTTCATTTGGAACGTCGAGCTTGTATATTTTCAAGGCTACGGTTCTGGTATCAAGAGTCTTACTGTCAAGGGTCTTACCCCGGTAAACGTGAGCTTCTCGTCCTTCTGCCACGAACTCTTCAATCTCATATATGTCATGGGTTGTGCCGGGAGCGAATAGCGTGTCCATCAAAACACCCGTAACCTCACCAGACCCCCGATAGCCAAAGGCGTCTAGGATAATGTCCACATCATGAAGTCTCTTCGCTCGCTCGCCAACCATCAAACCTACAATAACGTCCACCAATACAGTAGATAGACCCGCTTGCCTAAGCCTGACTACATGTTCACCCGTCAGTCGTCCTCCGCGAGCCATATATTGTCGAACCGTTTCAAACGGTCGTTCTCCCGTGAACAACTCATAGGCAATTACAGCTAGGCCGAAGTAATCCGTCGTTTCATCTATGTCATCTCCAAATAGGATTTCAGGTGCTATATAGCCATCGTCTCTTAGGGAGGAAGGGTCTTCAATGACAGTTAAGCGATCATCTTCCACAATATATGCCAGTTCAAAATTCATGAGTTTAGGCCTGTCATTTACCATCAGAATGTTCTCGGGTTTCACCGCACGATGGATCACATCAACCTCATGGGCTCGGCGAAGCGCGCTTAGAATGCCCTGGCATATAGACAGAGCTTTGTCTTTGTTCGGTTTTTCTCCTATACCCTCCATGTAGTCCCGCAACGTCCCCACATCGGACCAATCCGAGACTTCTACCACACCTGCTGCCTCATCATTAACCACTTGAACTTGCAGGATGTTGGGATGATCCCCTATCTTAGTTACTGATTTGCCAGCATTATACGCTTGCCTCAAAAAGCGCTCTTTATCTTTCCCACTGTAACCAGCAGGCGCCCTAAATACTCTAAAACGCTTTAGACCCTTTATCTGTCCTTGAGCGTGCCGGCCAAGAAGCTCTATGCGCTCTGGAGTAGCGCTCACGGTTTCAACTATTTCGTAACCGAGGAGAACCGTCGGAACGGAACTCCGAGGCTTCGCCAATCGTTCTAAGCGGTCAGCCACAGCTCGAACCTGATGTTCCTCGAGAACGGTGAGTTCATCCCTACTGCTCCGACTGTTCACGTAGCTTATGAAGTCTGAAATAGACGAAAAAGTAGGATTCCTCTTTTCTCGCTCTACAGCAATTCTAGGCGAATCAGCACCTTCAACGATGGCATCAGGATGAGTTAGTACAACAACCGACTCTACCCATAGACTCGGATACGTAGGAAAAGAACGCTGATACCATCCTCGTAGAACCTTACTCTTGTATATGTTTGAAGTGTGCGGGTCTCTTCGATAATTCGATTCATTGATTCGCCAGTTGTACGAGGCCACTTCAATCCGACCACTCCAGTGCTTCAGTTCAACAACGTAGATGTTAGTGCGCGCAATGATAATCAGATCGTACTCGTAGTAGTAGTTCGACTGTGGATCATGTATGAGAAGGTTGCTGAGCACGCGAAAGGATGTCTTGTGTGCAAAATACCTTTTTATCTCATCTATGGCATTCTGCTCATGCGCAAAAAAACTAGTATCACTAGTCATCTTGACAGCTCCCCCCATACTATCGACCACGGACCTTCTCAAAATCTGGAGAAAATGGGACCGCTAACACAAAACAACGGAAATTGTGCTTTGGTGGAGTTAAAATTCCACATAAACGAGCGAAACCCTTTCTTTTCCAGGTTGACAATCACTCTCCTTTTGATGTCTATGAAGGCCTGGAACAGACTTCTTCTTCGAGACAACCCCCAACTTGTGTTTGGTGAAATAGCATATAGAATCAAAGCTTCTGAGCACAAAGCCGCTATGGTCACCGTAGACGATGATGTCATAGACAGAACGCCCCACATTGACAGTACCTGGATCCTACCGTAAAATCTGTGTACAGCTAACGTCCAAAAGAGGGGTGGCTTCATGATCAAAGTCATAAACAACCACACCGATCCCCGGATCAATCTAGCGGTAGAAGAATACGTCTTAAATTACCTGGATCCCAGTGAAGAATACGCTATCTTGTGGCAGAACGAACCCACCGTGGTCATCGGGCGCAATCAGAACACTTTAGCTGAGGTAAACGGGCCATTCATCAAACAGCGGGGCATTCATGTGGTTCGCCGGCTCTCGGGCGGAGGGGCGGTCTACCATGATCTTGGTAACCTCAACTTCACCTTCATTGTTGATGCGGAAAAAGAGCGGGTGAGCAACTTTGAGTTTTTCACCAGGCCAGTTATCCAAGCTTTGGCCAGCCTAGGAGTACAGGCTGAGTTTTCTGGCCGCAACGACATAACCATTGATGGCAAGAAGTTTTCGGGCAATGCCCAATACTGGTCCAAGGGCCGCCTGCTTCACCACGGAACCATCCTGTTTAACTCCGATCTTTCGGTGGTTCAGGAAGCCCTTAACGTTAAGGCCGACAAACTTCAGTCTAAAGGTGTGAAGTCGGTACGCAGTAGGGTGACTAACATTTTTCCCTATCTGCCTGCCCCCATTACCATAGAAGAATTTAAGGAAGTGCTTTGGAGGTACCTGGTTCCCCAAGGCGAAGGACGAGAGTATGTTCTCAGTGACGAAGAGTGGGCCATTGTCCACGAAATCAAAGAAAAACGCTATGCGCGCTGGGATTGGAATTACGGTGCCTCCCCAGAATGCGAAGTGGAAAGGGAAGCCCGCTTCACCGGCGGCAAGCTTGAGCTCAAGTTTAACGTTCGAGATGGACTCATTCAAGATCTCCATATCTTTGGCGACTTCTTCGGCAAAAAAGATGTGAGCGAACTGGCCCAACACCTTAATGGTAAGCAGTACCGCGATGATGTGATCGCCCATCTCTTGGCCCAAACTTCTTTCGAAGATTACTTCATGGGCATCACGCGGGATGAGTTTCTGAACTGCCTCTTCGGCTGATCAGGCGGCGCCAAGCTGCGGGTTTTTTGTTGCGCAGCTCGGCCTTGGATTGTACAGTAAACGCCCCGAATGGACACAACCCGAAAACCTAGATGCTTTGTTTATCGGCATTTCCGAGATTGTGGATAACTCAAAACCAGAGATCGTGTAGGCACAACCAATGTGCATAAAATGGTTGTATTATGTTGATATCTATGATATCATATAGATACAATGTACATTAGAACCGTGAAAAGCAGAGGTTACGAATACGTCCAGCTTGCCCACAATTATCGCGATCCAGAAACAGGCGCTTCAAGGGCCAAGGTCCTGTTCAATTTCGGCCGAAAGGACCAGCTAGATGTGGAGGGTCTAACAAGGCTTGTAGGCAGCATTGCCCGCTTTCTGGAGAAGCATGATTTGGCAAGCC
>LSQX01026534.1_pt1 | contig 26908 bp, 24 predicted proteins | sample 654561 | NCBI WGS metagenome assembly LSQX01 (sample SAMN04489861, study PRJNA283612) | anaerobic digester metagenome | isolation source: 4 biogas reactors fed with cattle manure at either 37C or 55C with and... | place: Denmark: Kongens Lyngby | collected 2014
GTAGACTTGGAATTATGTTTGATGCTTTAAGCGGAAATTTACAGCAGGTGTTCAAAAATCTGCGAGGGATGGTGAAATTCAGCGATTCCAACGTGTCGGACGTGCTGAGGGGGGTACGGATGTCGCTTCTGGAGGCAGACGTCAACTTCAAGGTGGCACGTGAATTTATTGAGGAGGTTCGGCAAAAGGCGATTGGGCAGCAGGTGATTCAGAGTATCCAGCCGGGGCAGCAGGTCATCAAGATTATCCATGATGAGCTGGTGAAGCTTTTGGGCTCGGCGCACTCTGGCCTTCTTCTGGATGCGGTGCCCAGTTGTATCCTTCTCTGCGGTCTTCATGGCTCGGGCAAGACGACCTCTGCGGGCAAGCTGGGGCGCTACCTGATGCGGATGGGCAAAAAACCGCTTCTGGTCGCGGCCGATGTTTACCGTCCGGCGGCCATGGACCAGCTCGACACGGTGGGTAAACAGGTCAATATCCCCGTCTGGGTGGAGAAAGGCGAGACCGATGTACTCAAAATAGCGGCCCATGCGCTGGACCATGCCAGGAGCCTGGGTGCCAACGTGGTGATCTTTGATACGGCCGGCCGCTTGCAGATTGATGAGCCGCTGGTGCAGGAGCTGGTGCGGCTCCGTGAGCTGGTGAAACCGCGGGAAGTTCTCCTGGCGCTGGATGCCGCTACGGGTCAGGAAGCGGTGAACGTGGCCAAGCACTTTGATGAGGCGCTTAATATTACCGGTGCCATTTTGACGAAGCTCGATGGCGATGCGCGCGGCGGAGCGGCTCTGAGTTTGAGCAGGGTCACCGGCAAGCCGATTAAATTTGCCGGTACGGGGGAGAAGCTCGATGCCTTTGAGCCGTTCCACCCGGAGCGGATGGCCTCCCGTATTTTGGGAATGGGCGACGTGGTGAGCCTGGTGGAGAAAGCGGCCGAGACGGTGGACCAGGAGGCGGCCCTTCGGCTGGAGGAGAAGGTCCGCAAGGGTCAGTTTACCCTGGCTGATTTTCGCGAGCAGCTCCGACAGATGCGCAAACTGGGGCCGCTGGAAAACATCGTCGGGATGCTTCCGGGTGGAGCGAACATGCTCCAGGGCGCTAATTTGAGCCGAAGTGAGAAGGAGTTTATCCATATGGATGCCATGATCTGCTCCATGACCCCTCTGGAGCGTGAAAGACCGCAAGTGCTCAATGCCAGCCGCCGCAAACGTATTGCCAAGGGGGCCGGCGTGACGGTGACCGAGCTGAACAACATGCTCAACAAGTTTGGTCAGCTCCAGAAGATGATGAAGAAGATGGGCAAGTTCCAGAAGATGATGGGTAAGTTTAATCCGGCTAAAGGCCTCTTTTGACGTGCTACTCCTGAGGGCTCGGCGTGTGGTTTGTAATGGTATTATGCCTGGAGGAAAAATGAGGAACTCTCTAAATAACTGGAGCGGGATGCTGGGGGTTGCTCTTTGGGTTGTTTTGCTTTCTTTGAGTGTAAACCTTTATGCCGTGCAGAGCGCAGAGGTAAAAGCGGCTCCGGAACTGGACCCCCAGGCCGCGGCTCGGCTGGAGCGGGAAGCTTTTACTCGGCGCAACCTCTATTGGGAAGAATTGAAAAAGTGGATTCCGCCGGTGGAATCCTTTGAAGAATGGCAAGCGAGGAGACGGGAACTGCCGCCGGACTTTAAGAGCCTGACACTGGAGCTGGAGAAATTCCCCAAGGAGCTGGAGGACCCCGATTTTTCGCTTCCCACCCCTTTGCTCCCCGATCCGCTGCGTGGTCTGCTGGTAACGCCGACAATGCCCAGCGACATTCTTTTTAAAATCTGGAATGGCCGCCGCAATGAAATACTGGGGCTCTACACCTGGTGGGTGCTGGGCTCCTCACCGCCGGCACCCGGGGAGGTCCTGGCAGAGGTTCACCCGGGCCGGAGCGAATCCTTCCGTTGTTTTTCGCAAAGAGGGGTTCTCAATATGGGTGAGGATGTGAAGGCGCAGATTAACGTGGAGATGTTTTTCCCCCAAGAGTCGCTGCGCCGGTATACGCCGGTGGTGGTATTGCCATCGGAGCCCGATGGAAGCATGAGCCAGGCGACGCAGGAGTTTTCGCAAGCTTCGGTGAGCCGTGGGTTTATTGTCTGCCGCTACTGGCCGGGGGTGGGGCTGGATAAGAAATCGATTTTGGAGCCAGGGGAGGGGACCAACTCGGTTCGCGCGCTGGCTCAATGGGCGATGGCCGATTGGGGCGACCTTTGCCGTGAAGCATGGATGATGCGTCGGGTGGTGGATTATCTGGTTCAATATCCACAGGTGGACCGGGGGTGTATCGCGGTTGCTGGTGAGGGGTTTTCCGCCAAAGCGGCGATTACGGCTGCCGCTGCGGATGCTCGGATTTCGGCAACCATCGCTTTTTCTCCCGGGCTGGCCGGCTTTACTCCTTTTCGGACTTTATCGGAGATGCAGATGGGCGGTGGCATTGAGGGTCTGACTCGGGAGCATCCGGAGTGGTTTACTCCGCGGCTGCGATTCTTCTCCGGCCGCGAACATTACCTCCCTTTTGAGCAGACGGATATGGCGGCCTGCATAGCCCCCAGAGCGCTCTATGTGGCGACGCTCAGGAACGACCCGGCCGAGAGCCTCTGGGGTAATGAGCAGGCGCTGCAGCTACTCCAGAAGACCTATCTGAAGCTGGGGGCGGATGTGCGGCGGCTTTTCTTGCAGGAAGTTGCCGGCGCAGGCTTCACCCGAGAAGAGCGGGAAAAAGCATTGGACTGGCTTGAATTTCAGTGGGGTCGCAGGCGTACATTTGATCTGCAGAGCTCTTTTTATCCCACTTATGAGAAGTGGCTTGAGAGTGCAGGCGGGCTTGAAAAGCCGAATCCTCTTTCTTACCCTGAAAAGAGCTATGCCGATATCCTCTCTTTTTCCTCGGGCAATCCCGTTTTTTCAAACGATAACTGGAAGATTCGGCGCTCAGAAATGAGAGAGCATCTGGAGTGGGGGATGGGGGATGCTCCGCCGCTATTTCTGGAAGAGCCGGAGTTTGACTCTGAGCCGCTGCAGGTGGCGGCCCTGATGCGGCGCGCCAATGCACCGCCTTCAATCCTCAAAGGGGGAATCCGCCTGGGTAACGGTGTTCATGCCGATTTTTACTTTGAAGAGGGGGGTGACACCGCTCAGACGAACCTGCCGGTGGTTATCTGGCAGCCTGGTTTTTCGGTGCCCGGTGGCTACACCTGCTCGGAGCTGCGTGGTGTGCCGCCCTATTTCGAGATGGCGCTTTCCGGATTCCTCGTTGTGGTGTTCGACCCGGCAGGCAGCGGCACCCGCATTGAGGAGGCGCGCAACTTCTATGAGCGCTACCCCCAATGGTCGCTTCTGGGGAAAATGGTTCAGGATATATCGCTGGCGGTGGATGCGATAGGCAAGATACCTTTTGCCGATACGGGGAAAATCTATCTGGTGGGTTATGATCTGGGCGGGATGGCGGCGCTGTATGCAGCGGCCATGGACCCGGGGATTGCCGGGGTGGTCTCTGTGGGCGGGTTTGCGCCGATGCGCATCAATGAGCCCGGAGGGCGGCTGGGTGGTATTTCGCGCTGGGTGAAGTCTCCACTTCTGGCACCGCGGCTGGCAGCCTTTGAGGAGCATGAGCGGAGGATACCGTATGATTTTAATGAAATACTGGGGCTGGTGGCCCCTCGAGCCGCCTGGGTTATCGCCTTCAAGGAGGATGCGGTCAACTCTGAGGAGAATTTGACCCGCTGTCTGGATTCAGCTTCCCGTATCTACTCGCTTCTGGAGAGCTCTTCGAAGTTCTTCTATGAGCTGCGCGATGATTATAATCACTATACGCCGGACCTGAACCGCCAGGTGATTGAGTTTTTACAACGGCAGATGGAGGCTGAGGCCCTGGCCAAAGTCAGACGGTTGCTCTCTCCGGCATTGCAACGATGAGACTGGGTTCCATGGCGTATTAAAGAAAATGGAGTCTCCCCCCGTTATTCAACCAGAAGCATCCTCCGGCGAGCCTCAAGAGTCGCCGCCGCCTCCAAAAAAGAAAAAAGAGCCGCCTGTCTTTATGCCTTGGAGCTTTGCCGGCTGGCTGGGGCTGGGACCGGTTCTGCTGTTGCTGTTCTTTAAGTGGGGTCTAAAGAGTGGCAGTTGGGAGTATTGGGGCTGGGTGGAGTTTGCCATAGCGACGCCCGTTATCGGGGTTGTGAGTGCGCGCTTCTACCATATCGGCTGGAGAGAGCTTAAAAAATGGAAGGTATGCTCGGATACCTGGATTAGTCTTGGGCTCTTTTTGGCCTATTTTTATAGTCTCTGGTCGCTCACTTTTGAGGGGGGGCGGTTCTGTTTTTTTAGCGAGATCGCTCTTTGGGTGACCGGGTTGAGTTTTCTTCGTGGCTGGCGCCAAAAAAGGAGAAAAAGCGGAACTGAAGATTTTTAAAAATTAAGGTGGATTTTTTAAAAAGTATCAGTATGCTTAGCCTTCCTGTGGAGAGCAGGAGTTCCCTGTCGGGAGTTTGAGAGAAATTCATTTTTAACCGGAAGGGTATTCAGTGAGTGCTAAGAAAAAAACAACGGAGAAGAGCCCGGTGAATAAGAAGAAAGCTTCTGAAAAGCCGAAAGCTAAACCTTTGGACAAAGTGGCTTCTACCCTGGTCTCGAGTGCGACTGAAAAGTCATTGAAGGAAAAAAGTGCCTCCAGGGCAAAAGCTTCCAAAGCTTCAGAGAAGAAGTCTGCGGCCAGGAAAACTTCCGTAACGGCACCGGTGGAGAAGCCGGCGGCCAAGGCCCAGCAGGTCCTCAAGAAAGTGGAAGAGGAGCCTAAGGCAGAAGTGACTCCTTCTACCAGGGTGGTTCCGCGTGCCTCGCTGGCATCTCTTTTTGGGGCGCCTGCGAGCAGTGAAGAGTCTGTTTTTTCGGAAGTGCCGCCTGAATGGGTCAAGCCTCAATGGGTTAAATATTACAAGAATCTTTTTGGGCTTCGTAAACGGCTGAAGAACCAGATGTTGGGTTTGGCAGAGCACTCGGCTCAGGAGATATCCAGCTTTGGGATGCACATGGCCGATGCCGGGACCGACCACTTTGATCGCGATTTTGCTTTGAGTTTGCTTTCTGCCGACCGCGACGCACTTTATGAAGTGGAGCAGGCGCTCAAGCGGATCCAAAAAGGGACTTACGGGGTTTGTGAGATGACAGGCAAGCCAATCCCCAAGAGTAGACTGGATGCGATCCCCTGGGCACGTTATACGGTCGAATCCCAGGTCCTTTTGGAAAAAGAGGGTGGAAAAAACCGTCGCCGTCTGGGTGACTTGGGAAACTTGACCTCTTCAGCAGATGATTCGGATTCCCGTTCTTCATCTGATGATGACGATGAGGGAGAAGATAAGCTTGCCTAAAACAGAGAATAACGATAAACTTTTTTTTGGCTTGATTAGTTATCATGCGTGAAATTGTAACCATAGAATGTACGGAGGCCCGCAAAGAGGGGAAAGCCCCGACTCGGTATCAGACCTCCCGGAACAAGAAACTCCAAACCGAGAGGGTCGAGATGATGAAGTACAACAAGTATCTGCGACGCCGCACTTTGCACAGAGAAATTAAGTAGTAGAAATATGCCTCGTAAAACCAATACCGATAGAAGTAAAAGGGGTGGACGCAACTCAAGCGGCCGTCCGATGGAACGCCGGACTCCGCGTCCTCAACCCAAGGTAGATTTTACCATTGACCAGCTTGATTACAGGAATGTAACCCTGCTTCGCAGATATGTGACCGATCACGGCCGCATCCTTCTGAGAAAATATACCGGGTTGCCGGCCGCTTTTCAGCGCAAGCTTTCCCGCTCGGTGAAGCGTGCTCGTCAGATGCTGTTGATGAAGTAAGCAGGGGGCACCCTGCGTGCAAAAATCCATTCCCGCCAGTGGAAGGATTTTTTTGTAGAGTTTATTTGCAAACGATTTGCAATTAGAAAAGGCTAAGCGATGAATCTCTGGAAAACATCCCTGGCAACCCTGTTAGTAGCTGCTCTTGCCCTCTCGGCAAAGGCCGCTGAACTCAAAGTCGTTACGACTTTTCTTCCCGTCTACTGCTGGAGCGCTTCCGTCGCCTCTGGCGCGGCTCAGGTGGAGAACCTGATGGAGGGGACTGTGGGCCCGCATGAATTCCAGTTGACTCCCAGTCACTTGCGAAAACTCAACGCGGCGGACCTGGTCATTTATATCGGTCTGGAGCTGGAGCCGTGGCTGGAGACGATGATCGAAAATGGCTCCCTGAAAAAGAGAGTCCGAACTTTGAGCCTGGGGGAGCGGCTGGACCAAAAACGGCTGATTCCTTATGGCCAGGGAGGTGAGCACCCTGATTCAGAGGCTGAGCATGATGGCCATGACCATGATGCTGATCACGATGACCACAATGACCACAAGCATGGTCAGTATGACCCGCACATCTGGCTGGACCCTGTTCTGGCGAAGGAGTGCGTGGCGATGATCGCGGAGCAGTTGGGGCAGATGGACTCCGAGAATGCGGCTCTATTTCAAAAGAATGCGGAGGCGTACAGCGGCAAGCTTGACCAACTGGATAAGGAGCTCAAGGAAGGGTTGAAGGGGGTTCAGGATAAACCGTTTTATACGCAGCATGACGCTTTTTCCTACTTCAACCGGCGCTATGGGTTGAAGTGTGCCGGTGTATTGCAGCAGGTTCCTGATTCGGATGTCTCGCCGCGTCACCTGGCGGCTCTTCTGAAAAAGATCAGGGATGAGGGAGTTGTCGCGATTCTCCTACCCAGCAAGAGCCCTGACCGGCTGGCCGAGCGGCTGGCACGGGATGGGAATATCAGGCTGGGCAAGCTCGAGACTCTGGAGACGCTTGATGAGCAGCCGCTTGGCAGGGATACCTACGAGCGGATGATGAAGGAGAACCTCAGTTCGCTCCTGGAGTCGTTAAAGTAAGCGTAGAGCCGATGGCAACCTGTTGTGAGAAACATGCCCGCAGTCAAACGCCGGCTATTGAGGCGGCTGGCCTCTACGTAAATCTGGAGGGGAGACCCGTTCTGGAGGATATCAGCCTGCAGATATTGCAGGGGGAGGCGGTGGCTTTAATCGGTCCCAATGGAGCCGGCAAGACAACGCTTCTTCGCGCTCTGCTGGGGCTTCTCCCTGCAAAGAGCGGCTCTATCCGGATTCTGGGGTGCGATGCTTTCAGGGAGGTTTCTCAACGGGTGGGGTATGTTCCGCAGCGGCTGGTGGCGGACCCCAGTTTCGCCTTGAGCGTTCGGGAGTTTCTCTCGCTTCATCTGAAGGGGATTCGCTGGCCGTGGTTTTCCAAAAGGAGGGTGGATCAGTTGCTTGCAGCAACGGTAGAGGAGATCGGGATTCAGGATTTGCTTGGGCGCTCGGTGGCTGAGCTCTCGGGTGGGCAGTTCCAGCGGGTGATGATCGCCTTCGCGTTGCTGAAGGAGCCCGAAGTGCTTTTCATGGATGAGCCGACAGCCGGGGTGGATGCACCGGGGGAGGAGAGCTTTTATGAAATGATCGGCAAGATTCATACGCAGCGCCATTTGACGGTGCTTCTGGTTTCTCATGATTTATCCATGGTTTATAAACATGCCTCTCGGGTGTATGCGCTCAACCGCTCGATTTGCTGCCAGGGGACGCCGCGGGAGGTCCTGGCCGGGCAGAGCCTGGCCCAGCTTTATGGAAGGGAGCTATCCTACTACCAGCATCATCATGGAGACGAAGAGAAGCATCAGCATCAGGGGTCCTCAGGCTCCGCGGTACTCAAGATGAAAGACTAGGCGATGATAGTGGAGATGTTTTCAGAGGCCTTTATGCAGAGAGCGCTCGCGATGGCTCTCCTGATGGGGCCTTTCTGCGCACTGATGGGGGTCTTCGTGACTGCCCGCAAGCTTTCTTTTTTCAGCGAAACATTGGCTCACAGCTCCCTGACCGGAGTGGCTCTGGGCTTCTGGTGGGGGTTGAGTGATCCGACTCTGACGCAAATCCTTTTCAGTCTGCTGATTGCTTTTGGGGTGATCTGGCTCAAAGAAAATACGAAGCTGCTGACTGATACGATCATGGCGGTTCTGCTTTCGGGCTCGGTTGCGGTTGGTGTCGTGATTTTGAGCATGCTCAAAAGCTACCGTGGCGAGCTGCATCGTTATCTTTTTGGTGATATTTTGGCGACGGGGCCTGCGCAGGTCTGGTTTGGGGCTCTGATTGCGGGGCTGGGGAGCTGCTTCATTCTCTACAAGATGCGTTCGCTGATTCTCCTGACGCTCAATGAAGGGCTGGCGCAGGTATCGGGTGTGCGGGTGAAGGCTTTGAACTATCTCTTTTTGCTGCTTCTGACCTTTACGGTCGCTTTGAGTGTACGGCTCCTGGGGATTATCCTGGTCACTGCGCTCTTGATTATTCCGGCTGCGGCCGCCCGCAACGTTACCTCCAACCTGCGGCAGCATCTGCTGTTAAGCGTTCTCATGGGGCTTATCTCAGGCGGGCTGGGCGTGGTGGGTGCCTATTACTTTGATCTTCCCTGTGGCCCGCTGATTGTCCTGACCGCGATAACTCTCTTTATTCTGAGTGTGGGGTTCCACTCCATCCAGAAGCTCTATAAGCAGAATTAGCCGATTTTCAGTGACAAAACACCCTCCGGAAGAATTTCTTCCGGAGGGTGTTTGGCTTTAGAAAGAGCGCTTCTTAGTTAGCGTCCGGGGCTTTCTGTTCTTTCTCCGGATTGGAGTCTTTGAAAGCCAGGGCAAACATGAGGAAGACGGCTGCCGACATGATGGCGGCTATATACCAGATACTGGGCCAGTCATAGACGGTGACCTCTTTGAGAAGACCATCAGCTCCAAGCTGTTCGACAACCTTGCTGAAGCGTGCATTGACCAGGGTCAATACGAGGTTACCGGCGAGCATGCCTGCACCGAGAGTCAGGAAATAGAGGAGACCCTGGGCAGAGCTGCGGATTGCTTCGGGGGCGCGTTTATCGATATATATCTGGCCGGTGACAAAGAAGAAGTCATAGGCCATGCCATGCAGAGCAATACCGAAGATGATCATCCAGAGGAGATCCCTTCCATCCGCAAAACCAAAGCAGGCGAGTCTCAACGCCCAGCAGAGCATACCCAGCAGGAGCATTCTCTTGACGCCCAGTTTTCTGAACAGGATGGGCATGACCAGGAAGAAGCCCATTTCGACCCACTGGCCGATGGTCATCATGGCACCGATTTTTTGAATATTGTTATCACCCAGGTAAATCCCCGTTGCCGAAAAATAGAAGGTCAGGGGGATGCAGGTGAGGAAGGAGCCGATCATGAAGATGAGGACGTTGCGGTCCTTGAGCAGGGCCAGTGCATCGAGTCCCAAAATTTCGCGGGCAGAGACTCCTTTTTCACTCTTTACGGCTGGGGTGTGCGGGAGTGTCAGGCAGTAGACGGCCATGGCGATTCCAAAGCAGGCCGTTGTGTAGAACATCCCTTCCGTTTTGTCAAACTTGAGCAGAGAGATGATGGTGCCTGCGGCAATCCATCCAATGCTGCCAAAGACGCGGATTGTGGGGAACTGTTCACCCGGGTTTGAGAGCTGTTTGAAAGAGAGTGAGTTGGCCAGGGGCAAGGTCGGCATATAGCAGACCGTATGCATCAGCAGGAAGGAGAAAAAGAGAGGGAAGGAGCTTTGCATGACGGCGGCTATCGCGAAGATTGCACCGAGGAAATGGAGAGTGGCCATAACTTTTTCAGTCGCAAAAAAGCGGTCTGCCACCATCCCGACGAAGAAGGGCGATATCATGCTGGCGATGGCCGTGGAGGCGTACGCCAGCGGGATTTCCGTGGAGGAGAACCCCTTATGAGTCATGAAAGCGCCCAGTGTTGAATACCATAACCCCCAGATAACGTATTGGATGAACATCATCAGGGACAATCGACTTCTTAGAATAATACTCATAGCAGCATGATTATCAGTTACCAGAGGCTGATTCTAAGGTAATTCTGGGGAAAATCCAGACTAATTTAAAAAATACTTTGCCCCAGAGCCTGAGAATTGTTATGTTCTCTGCGCGGCTTGTCCGATGGTGTAATGGTAGCACTAGGCTCTTTGGAAGCCTCTGTCTTGGTTCAAATCCAGGTCGGACAGCCATTTTAAGGGTAAATAAACGTCTCTCTTTTTGTTGGGGGAGAGTTCCGGCTTCGTTCTTCATTTTCCAGGCGGAAAAGTTGTAAATCTTTTTGCAATAAACTTGAGAGGCGTGTATAGTTTCTTTTGCGGTGGCAGGGGAGTCATCGCATACTGGCGGTTGTCGTGCCGGTAAGTATGTTTAATTTTCTCCAACCAGAAAGCGCTGTGAGTAACACGAGTAGTCAAATGGATACTTCTGAGGGATTATCTCAGGAGATGGTGATTCAGAACCGATATGGACTTCATGCCAGGCCGGCATCCAAGTTTGTCAAACTGGCGGGACGTTTTAAGTGCTCTATCTATGTTGAAAAGGATGGCGAAGAGGTCAACGGTAAGAGCATTATGGGTTTAATGATGTTGGCAGCCGGTGAAGGCAGTCACATTCTGGTCAAGGCGGCCGGTGAGGATGCTCGTGAGGCTCTGGATGAGCTTCAGAAGCTGGTGGATGGGAAATTCGACGAAGACTAGCCACTGCCAGTCAATCGGCTTTCCCCTGCATTGACAAGGGTGCCGCAATTGAAAAAAATCGGGGAGACGAAACGCCTCCTCGATTTTTTCGCTTTAAACAGGGGAGTGCAAAAAACCTCCCCCTGCATATCGGAATTCTGATTTTTACTCGATGACGAGCCTGTAGTAGGCTGTGCCCGAAGTGATGGGCGCTTCATAATAGCAGATACCCTCTTCGACTTCGGGCTCCCCGGCATGAGTCCAGAGACCGCCGCCGGCCTGGCCGGAGACTTCCAGTGTCGCTCCGGAGGAAGCTGCCCAACTCAGAACGAGCTTGCCCCCCGCAATTGTGTAGACCAACTCCGGCACCCACGCCGCCGTAGCAATTCCCTCCCAGGGATTCGTCCAACCCGTGGTGCCCTCTATGTAGTAAATAGTCTCCAATGCTTTGCAGCCGGAGAAAACATGACTTCCTCCAATGCTCGGCGCATCGCCTTTGAAATAAACATTCGTCAGTCCGCTGCAGCCATAAAACGCATGGTCTCCAATGAATGTGACTTTGTTGGGAATTATGACGCTCGTCAGACTGGCGCAGCCTCTGAAAGCACCTCTTTCGATACTGGTCGCGCTATCGGGAATCGTGATACTCGTCAGTCCGCTGCAACCAGCGAAAGCATGGTCTCCAATACGTGTCACCAGGCATCCTTCGACGATATTGGGAATTGTCACAATCTTTTTTGTTCCCAGGTAACCCGTAATGGTGGCCGTTCTTCCATCCAGCGTATATTGGAAATCACTATCCGGGTCGCCCGTTCTTTCTGTGACAACATCCAGTGTTGCCTGTCTGCCGGCACTTGCATATTCGTTGCTCATCGTAACCGTATAGGAACCGCTATCTTCACCTTGAGCATTTACAATGAAGTAAGCCGGTGAAGTTGCTCCTTCAATGGGGAATCCGTCTTTATACCATTGATAACTCAATTCGGCGGGGCTGAAGGCTGATACAGCAAATGAGGCATCCGTATTTGACAAGACCATCTGATCCACAGGAGCGCTGATAATACAGATATCTTCCGGTTTTAAGGCAATCGTTGTTAGCGAATTCCAGGGATTCGTCCACCCGCTGGAGTCTCCTTTGTAGTAAATGGTTTCCAGTTCCGTGCAATTGTAAAAAACATCACGTCCCATGCTCGGTGGATTGGCTTTGAAAATAATATTCGTCAGACTGGTGCAATATTGGAACGCATTGTTTCCAATACTGGTGACGTTTTTGCCTATCAATACATTCTCCAGGCTGCTGCACCCGGCGAACGCAGCTACATCAATACTGGTGACACTATCAGGAATCGTTATACTCATCAGACTACTGCAACTAACGAAAGCACTACCGCCAATGTTCGTGACGCTATCGGAGATAGTGATGTTCACCAGACTGCTGCATTTAGAGAACGCAGCCACACCGATGCTGACAACGCTGTCGGAAATCGTAATACCCGTCAAACCGTTGCATGCAATGAATGCAGTCGTCGCTATGCCGGTGACGTTATAGGTCATCGGGCCCAGGGTGACAGTGTTGGGAATAGTTACCGCTCCGGAGGGGATAGTATTCGATTGTTTGGCGACCGAGACGGTGCCGGTTGTGCCTTTTTCGGTCAGGACGGTGTATTTGAAGTTGTCGTCAGTGAAGGTATCGCCGACGGCAGCCCGAGATTGCGGCAGGCAAAGCAAAAAAGCTAATACGACAAGCCAGAAAAAGGCTCGAACGGTCTCCACAGTAAATCGCATCCGGGAATGCAAGAGTTGTTTATCGCTATTCATGGAACCTTTTATCAACTAAGTTGTTACGTAGTCAGGATAAATTGCAAACCGGCATGGAGAACTCACTCTGAATACTCGAAGAGTTTCGCCCTCCAAAAGCCGGCTGATTTAACCAAAACATCATCACTTCCCATAGTTTTTCGCATTTCTAGATTAAAGGCAAGTATTTATACAAGAGATTCTTCCTGTATGTTGAGCGAAAGAGAGAGGCTACAGACCCTTATTGGGTCTTCCTGATTGCCCTGCCTCAGATAAAAGAATTGAAATTCTTCTTCTTTTCGTCTTTTATGAGTGGGTGAAGAAGAATGATTGTTTCTTAAGCAGTCGGCGCTCTTTTCTGAAAAGCGCCGTGGTAGCCTCTGCCGCAGGTTTCACCCTCGGTCTGGGCGCAACAGAAGCGTGGGCCGCACCCAGGGCGAAAAAGCCGCGTTGGGAGCTCTCCTGCCGCGATAATCTGCTGGCGATGATCGGCGCCAAAAATTGCTGGGAAGCGATGGACCGGCTCGGCATCACCGGCGTGGAGGCCGCTTCAGCGCGCGGATTCAAGAGCAACGGTTTTTTCCATGATGAGAAGAAGTATGACCTGACCAACGATGCCGGCATCAAGGAGCTCAAGAAGGACCTCAAGAAGGAGAAGAAGAATATCACCGCTTTCCTGATGGGCAACAAGCTGGAGGGCGACCTGGTCGAGGAGCTGAAATATGCGGAGATAGTGGTCAATGCGGCCGAGATACTGAAGGTGCCGGCGATTCGCATTGATGTATACCCCTCCAAGATGAGCAAGGAGGATTTTCTGCCGGTCGCCATCAATGCCTGCAAGAAGCTTTGTGACCTGCTCAAGGGTACGAAGATTCGCTACGCCATTGAGAATCACGGCAGCGTCACCAATGATCCATGGTTCCTGGACCGTCTTTTTGACGGAGTCGGCTCCGATAAGCTTGGTTTGACTCTGGATACGGCCAACTTCTACTGGTACGGGCACCCGCTGGATGATCTTTACGATATCTTCGAGCGCTATGCCGGCAAGGCCTATCATACGCATTGTAAGAGCATTAAGTACCCGGAAGACAAACGCAACAGCAAGCGGGAGATGGGCTGGGAGTATGGCAAGTATGCCTCGCCGATTGATGAGGGGGATATTGACTTTGAGAGGTTTGCCCAGATCATGAAGGCGGCGAAGTATAAGGCTGATATGTGCCTGGAAAACGAGATTGTCAGCCGGCTCAAGACGCCCGAGGAGCGCTTTGGCCAGCTCAAGCGTGAGATTGATTATCTGGCGCGCGTGACGGCTATTTAAGGGCAGGCAGTATCTGAGCAGAAGGGGGCTGAAAAGCTCCCTTTCCATTGGACCATTGGACAAGGGGTTCAAATTGTGAGGGTTGGAATTTATGGCGGATCGTTTGACCCCATCCATCTGGCGCATTTGCAGGTGGCTGAGGCTGCCTGCGATCGCCTGAAGCTCGATGAGCTCTATGTCGTCCCGGCGGCGCGCTCCCCTTTCAAGGAGGGGCAGTTTACGGCTCCATCGGGGCTTCGGCTTCAGTGGGTGGAGCTGGCGCTTGCGGGGCATCCGGAGTGGAAAATCGATTCCTCCGAGCTTGAGCGTGGGGGTATCTCCTACACGATTGATACCGTGAAGAAGTATAGGAAGCAGTTCCCCGGGGCTGAGCTTTTTTACCTGATTGGGATGGATAACGCACCCTCTTTGCCGCTCTGGAAAGATGCGCCGGAGCTGGCGCGGCTGGTGGAGTTCATCGTCGTGAGCCGGCCTGGGGAGAGCTTACAACCGCTGCCCGAGGATTACCGTATCCACCTGATTGATACTCTTTTCAACGAGACCTCTTCGCGCAGTATTCGCGAGCGGATTGCTTTGGGCCAGAGCGTGAAGGGGTTGATGCCGGCTGCGGTTGAAGAGTCTGTGCTTGCATCGGGCTGCTACCGAAAGTGAAAAATGCCTTGTTTTTACTCTCCATTTTGAATAATATCACCGTTGAAGGCGTCTAATCGATTGTGTTTTGACGAACGTTTTTTATGAAAAATAATAGAAGTTTATGGTTAAAGGCGGGTGCTTTGGCGCTGGCAGCCTGTTTTGTATTTTCGGCGCAAGCCGCAGATAAGAAAGTCCTGGTCGTTTCTGTGACCAAGTCTTTCAGACACGATGTTATCCCTTCGGCGGATAAAATGCTTGAGAAGCTGGCCAAAGAGAGTGGCCAGTTTGATGTTGATTTTGTGAGGACCGATGAGGACATGGCCAAACTGATGACCATGGACTCCCTGAAAAAATATGACGGCGTGGTCTTTAACAACACGACCGGTGAGCTCCCGTTGCCGGATAAGAACGGTTTTATCAACTGGATTGCTTCGGGTAAGGGTTATGTGGGGCTTCACGCCGCGACAGATACCTTTGCGGGGTTCCCGGCCTACACCGAAATGGTGGGTGGTCTTTTTCTGACCCATGGTGCCCAGGCGACGGTTAATATAATCAAGGAGGACCCGACACACCCGATCATTAAGGATATCCCTGATAACCTGGTCGTTCATGATGAGATTTATATTCTCCAGAAGTTTAACCGTGATACTGTACACGGTCTCCTGACTCTGGATAAGAGGCCCAATGATGGCAGCCCGACGGCAAATCAGCCTGGCGATTACCCGATTGCCTATTGCAAAAACTGGGGCCAGGGCCGCGTTTTCTATACCTCTCTGGGTCACCGCACTGACGTGATCGCTACCGATTGGTATGAGGGCCATGTGCTGCAGGGTATTCTCTGGTCAATCGGCCTGGTTGATGGAGATCCGAGCCCGACCAGTAACTGGTACACCGTGAGCGCAGAAGAGGCTGCCGAGGGTTTCGTGCCGTTCTTCAACGGCTGCGACCTCACCGGCTGGTACTACCGCAATCCCAATGGTCTCAAGAGCTGGAGCGCCCAGAATGGTATGCTCGTCAACAGCATTCCTCCTGGCCAGCATGGCACGGACCTGATCACTAATGCGAAGTATCGTGATTTTGTCGTTCGCTATGAATACATGGTGCCCGAGGGCTCCAACAGTGGATTTTATCTGCGTGGCCGCTATGAAATTCAGGTCTTTGGCGAGCCGGTGACGGCCAAGCCCGAAAAGACGGGCGATAACGCTATCTATAACCATGCTGCCGCCTCCGTCAAGGCTTCCAAGAAGCCCGGCGAGTGGAATACCGTGGAAGCAGCGCTTATTGGTAACAAGCTTACCGTGATTGTAAACGATGTTAAGGTGCACGATAACGTCACGGTGGAGCGCCCAACCGGCAGCCAGCTCGATAACAATGTGAATGACCCGGGCGCCTTCTTTGTACAGGGCGACCACGGCAACGTGGCTTTCCGGAACATGCGCGTTAAAGAGCTCAAGTAAGCTCTTGAGAGTTAATTAAGACTCTTTTTTGAGGGGATGGGTGTGGTGAATGGCATCCATCCCCTTTTTAAGTTAAGAAGACCATTTTAGAACCTGTTCAAACCTGTTCATATTTATGAAAAAGATATTCGTTTATTCCCTGTTTTTCCTCTTTTCCTGGCTGCATTGCAGCGGCTGGGCTGCAGAAAAAGAGGTGAGCCCTTTTGAAGTTCAAAAGGGAATCAATATCAGTCATTGGCTTTCGCAAAGCGGCGCGCGCGGTGAAAGACGGGCTGCTTATTTTACCGAGAAGGATGTGGCGCTCCTGGCCTCTCTGGGGTATGACCATCTGCGTATCCCGATTGATGAAGAGCAGATGTTCCTGGAAAATGGAGAGAAGGATGCGGAGGCTTTCGCGCTTCTGCATCAGGGGCTTGAATGGTGCCGGAAGCATCAACTGCGGGCGATTGTCGATTTACACATTCTGCGTACTCACTACTTTGACAGCAAGGTTAAGCCGCTTTTTACCGACCCTGAAGCTCAGGAGAAATTTTATGCCTGCTGGGAGAAACTGAGCGGAGAGTTGAACAAATATCCGAATGAGTGGGTCGCCTACGAGCTGATGAATGAGCCGGTGGCCGATGACTCGGAGACGTGGAACAAAATCGTTCGCCGCGCCGTGGCGACCTTGAGGAAGCTGGAGCCGGAGCGTAAAATCCTTATAGGTTCCAACCGCTGGCAAAATTACAGCACCGTGAAAGATTTGTGGATTCCGGAAAACGACCCCAATATCATTATCACTTTCCACTATTATGAGCCATTTCTCCTGACCCACCACCGGGCCCCCTGGCACGAGATAAGGGATTACACCGGGCCGGTTCATTATCCGGGCAAAACCATTCTGGATGAGGAATTGGATGCTCTTCCCGAAACGCAACGCCAAAAATATGGCATACAATGGAACCGGCGTGTCTTCAATGCCGACGTGATCGAAGGGCATTTCAAACAGGTTCTGGATGTGGCCAAAAAACACAATCTGCCGGTCTATTGCGGCGAATTCGGTTGCTGCCAAACGTCTCCGGCTCCGGATAAATACCGCTGGTATCGGGATGTGACGATGCTCTTCAAACGGCACAACATCGGTTATTCCAACTGGGATTACAAAGGCGGTTTCGGGATCATTCAACGGGGAGAACCGGTATGGCCCATGATCGAACCGCTCACCGGCAAGCGGGCTTTGGGCGAGACGTTTTCGCTTCATCCGGAGAACCCGAAATATTTTCTCTTCCGTGACAAGCCGACGCTCCTGATCACCTCTGGCGAGCATTATGGGGTTCTCCTCAACAGCGCTTTTGATTTCGATAAATATCTGGAGACGCTGGCAAAGGATGGGCTCAACCATACCCGCGTTTTCATGGGGACTTACCGTGAAGAGGAGGGCAATTTCAATATTCAGAACAACACGTTGGCACCCGGCAAAAACTATGTGTCGCCTTGGAAGCGAAGCCAGGAGGCAGGTGCGCTGGATGGTGCCAACAAGTTTGACCTTATGCAGTTTAACCCGGCCTATTTTGAGCGGCTGCATCAACTGCTGCAAAAATCCTCAGAGCTTGGGATTGTGCTGGAGCTGACCCTTTTCTGCCCGATTTACGATCCATCTCAGTGGAAGCTCTCACCAATGAATGCCGAGAATAATATTCAGGGTCTCGGGAATGTCCCATCGAACCAGCTTTTGAGTATGGATGCGGAGCCGGGGCTTTTGGAGGTTCAGAGGGAGGTTGTACGCAGAATTGTGCGCGAGGTGAACGGTTACGATAACTTCTATTTTGAGATTTGTAATGAGGCGTATTTTGGCGGGGTGACGGATGCCTGGCAACGGATGATTACCGATTGTATCGTGGAGACTGAGAAGGAGCTGCCTCGCAAGCATCTTATCTCCGTAAACGTGGCTAATGGCACCGCGATAGTGCAAAATCCTCATCCGGCCTGGTCGCTCTTGAATTTCCACTACTGCTCGCCGCCCAGAGCCGTGGCCGATAATGCGCATCTGCCTCTGCCCATCGGAATGAATGAGACTGGCTTCAAGGGGATTGGCGGCGACTACTACCGGCGTGAAGCATGGGAGTTCATGCTCTCGGGCGGTGCGCTCTATAATAACCTGGATTACTCCTTTGCGGTGGGCTGGGAGGATGGGACCTTCGAAGTGAAGGAGCCAACCCCGGGTTGTGGAAGCCCCGAGTTCAGGCGCCAGATTAGTTTGATGAAGCGCTTTCTTGAGAGCTCGGACTTCATCCGCTTGAAACCGGTCGCAGGAAAGAGCCTTCTGGCAGAGGGGGAACTGAACCTTTTCGTTCTGGCGGAGAACGGCAAGCAATACCTGCTCTATAGCCGCCAAATGCCGGAGCGGTTGGCGCTCAGGGTACCTGCGGGCTCCTATGAGGTATGGGTGCTCAATACGATTACCGGAGCTGAGCGGCGCCTGAAGCTGACATCCAAAGAGGGAAGCCTCGAGATAGCGGTTGAGGGTGAGCTGCGCCCAGAAACGGCCATCAGCCTGCAACGCTCAGAGAACTAGTCGCGCACGGGGAAAGAGTTAATCGACAAAGGCCGGTTTTAGCTTTGGCTCATCCAGATCCAGCCGGTAGAGTATCTGATTATACTCGTAGCGGGCTGTCGGGAAAGCGCGCCCCTCGAAGGTCATCGTGTAAGTGCCTTCGAAGAGGAGGTATGGTTTATCGGCTGGGGCCAGCTCCGGATGCAGCCGGGGATTGTAGAAGGTGTAGCGGTCATGAGAAAGAATTGGGACCGCTTTGCCCCAGGGGCCCAGAGGTGAACGGGCTTCGGCATACCAGAGGTCTCCCAGGTAGGAAGATTTCCCGCCAGACTGAACAAATAGAGCGACCCAGCGCTTGCGATACTCACTCCACTGGATGGAACCGGTGTGGAGGCGGACCTCCTGCTCATCGGTGGCAGAGGTGAGAGTGCGTGGGGATTCCACCTTTTCCCAAGCGTCGGGGTTGGACCAATCCTCAAAGGTTGCTTTGCATTTGAGCCGTGGCAATGGGTCTCCGAAGAAGACCCACTCGATTCCGGTCTCCTCGTCTCGCCAGAAGGCCGGGTGGCCATCGGGCAGGGTGGGCGAGCGCTGGCCGGAGGATTTTTCCCAGACGATACGGCTGCGTTCAAATTCTTTCGATTCATCATTCCAGCGGGCCAGGCCGCGTTCATAGGGCTCCAAGGGTGGGTTGATTTTGTTATAGACCGTGCAGAGTTGCTCTTCTCCGTTCTTATCTTTGAGGGTGAGGGTGCCGCTGATCCAGGTGGGACCATCGCCCGGCAGTTTGGCGACGCCGCGGGGTCTGCCGTTGGCTTCGCGGAATAAATTGAACTGAATCTGCAGAGGTGGCTCGGCAGGGAAGCTGGCGGTGAAGGGGGTGATTGCTGCGGTGGTGTGGAAGACTCCCAGCGGGTAGTGTGGCAGCGAGGTGTCGCCCCAGGCCCAGAAGACTTCGCCTTTGTAGAGGGTCGTCTGCACGGTATCGCAGCCGATGACGCCGGTATCTTCCCAATCGAGCATCAGGCCGCATTTTTTGCTTTCCCCAAAGAGGCCGCTGCCTGTCAGGCGTCCAATTCGCCGGGCGATGCTTTCACGGTCAACTTTGACGGTAGCTTCTCCGCCCGGGGTCGGCTTCAGACGCACGCCCCGATAGCCGAAACCATCTTTGGGTACCGTGTAACCATGGCCGGAAATATCAAACCAGACCTCCTGGTCCATCAGGTCCGGGTCGTCAAAGGCGATGACGCCGGCGTTATCGCTCTGGTAACGGACATAGCCGACGGTTTTTAGCTCGACCAATGGGACGGGCCAGCCGCTTTGGCGATCGACCACTTGAATCCGGAACGGTTCAAGCGCCTGCAGAGTGCAGAGAGAGGCCGACAGCAGGAAAAGGGTTGTTAATTTCGTTTTCATTTTCATTTCAGTGGCTCTGGCTCAGGCCAGAAAGCTCCAGACTTGCCGGTCCAGATTTCTGTACTGGCTGGCTTCCATGATATGCTGGGACTGGATTTCCTCAGAGCCCTCCAGATCAGCAATCGTACGGGCGACCTTACGGATGCGGTCATAGGCTCGGGCGCTCAGGTGCATTTCGTTCATCGCCATCTTGAGCAGATTGAGGCAATCGCTGTCAAGGTTACAGAACTTGCTGAGCTCGCGGCTGCCCATGCGCGCATTGGCGCGAATGTGGGGGCTCAGGGCAAAGCGCTCAGTCTGCTTCTGGCGGGCGGCAATGACCCGTTTGCGGATTTGCTCTGAGCTTTCGGCCGCCGGCTGATTGGAAGAGATGAAACGGAAGGGGACGGACGGAACCTCGATATGGAGATCAATGCGGTCCAGAAGCGGACCGGAGATGCGCCCCAGGTAGTTTTGAATCTGCTGGGGCGAGCTGCGGGATTCGTGAGGCATTTTGCCGTCCGGGGTGGGGTTCATGGCGGCAATCAGCATCAGCTCTGTCGGGAAAATGAGAGTGCCGGAGGCGCGGGATATCGTCACAAACCCATCTTCGAGCGGCTGGCGCAGGGTCTCCAGAGTCGTTCGTTTGAACTCGGGCAACTCATCAAGAAAAAGGACTCCGTGGTGGGCCAGTGTGATTTCCCCGGGGGTGGGTGTGCTGCCACCGCCCAGAATGCCGGCGTTGCTGGCGGTGTGGTGCGGTGAGCGGAAGGGGCGCTCGCTCTGAATATGCTGGCCGGGTTTGAGCAGCCCCATGATGCTGTGTATCTGGGTGACTTCCAATGCTTCTTCCAGCGTCATTGGCGGCAGGATGGAGGGGAGCCTGCGTGCCAGCATTGATTTGCCGGTGCCAGGGGGGCCCACCATGATGAGGTTGTGAGCGCCGGCAGCGGCGATTTCCAGAGCACGCTTTACCGATTCCTGGCCTTTGACGTCGGCAAAATCAAGCACGGTTTCCGGACGGTTGTTGAGGAGCTCCTCGAAGCTCTCCTCCGCTGGTTTGATCACTGCCTCACCGCGCAAAAAAGCGACCAACTGCGCCAGCGATTCCACCGGGTAGACCTCGATGCCCGAGACCAGAGCTCCTTCCTGGGCATTTTCAGCAGGCAGGAAAATACCTTTCTTGCCGGTTTCTTGGGCACAGAGAGCCATGGATAGCGCCCCATGAACGGGCCGCACGGTACCGTTGAGGGCCAGCTCTCCGGCAAAAAGGTAATCATCCAGATAGGGAGAGTTGATTTGATCGGTAGCCGCCAGAGTGGCGACCGCAATCGCCAGGTCGAAGCTCGGACCCTCTTTGCGGATATCTGCCGGGGCCAGGTTCACCGTGACAATTCCCAATGGTTCGCGCAGGGCCGAGTTGCGCAGGGCCGGCCGGAGGCGCTCGCGTGCCTCCCTGACGGCGGCATCAGGCAGTCCGACAATGGTAATGGAAAATGTTTCAGCCAAAATAGAGCTTACTTCCACCTCGACCAGCACGGGGCTGATTCCCTGTATCGTTGCTGAATAGACCTTAGAAATCACGGCTTGGATTTTATACGGAGGTACAAATTTTGGCAAAGCATAATTCTCTTTCGGCTGAATTTGACGTAGCGATGAGTGGGACAGGAGGTATGGGATTGATTTTTAATATTTTTTTGCGAAGGCATTGACAAATATGAGGGGAGCGTTGTATTCTCTTTACAACAGCACTGTGTGCTGGGAAATGAGGTGAGAGAGATGAATGAAGAAGTGAAGGTTTTTGGTGAGTTGTTGAAGAGTTTGCGCCGTCGGGCAGGGATGAGTTTGCGGGATTTGGCCCGTAAAGCGGCCGATGATCCGGCCAATATCAGCAGGATCGAGCGCCGGTTGCGTCCGGCCCCTGGTGAAGATGTGACCGAGCGTTTTGCCAAAGCGCTGGGGCTCACCCCCCAGAGCGAAGAGTGGGTTCAATTTATGGATATGGCGGCGCTCTCGCGCAGAGAGCTGCCCCGTGATATTACCGAGGAGGAACTGATTGGGGAGCTTCCGGTGTTTTTGCGGACGCTCAGGGGCAAGCGGCCAGCGGAAGAAGAGTTGCTTAACCTGAAGGATACGATATTCAAAGCGCTGAAACCGTGAAGAATTTTCCAAAGTTATACGCTGAAGATATCTATGAGAAGGTTAAGGAATTTGTTTCCGAGCTTCAGGGCTATGATGTGCCGGTTGACATTGAAGCGATTATCGAATCTCTGGATATCGAAATTATCCCTGTAGCTTCCCTTCTGAGCGAGCATGGAATAGAAGCTACGACGAACGGCAGGTTTAATAAGATTTTTATCGATTACGGGCGCTATCTATCCGATAAACATTACAGGCGCGCGCGTTTCTCCCTGGCTCACGAACTGGGGCACATTCTTTTGCATCGAGAGTTCCTTGACTCAAACCCTTATGAAACGCTGGAGGAGTGGCTGCAGATTTTGTTGAAAGAGAGTGACCGTGAATATGGGATTTTGGAATTTCAGGCAAACATTTTTGCCGGCGCGATATTGGTTCCGGAAGCTCAGCTCCTTGAAGCCGTGGCAGAGGGGAAAAAGCGGATTGAAATAGCGAGGCTTTTTGAGGTCTCGGAGGATGTCATTAAACGGCGCATCCATAATGATAAAAAAGTTTTGGAGGCTGTAATGCGCATTATCGAGGATAGAGAGAATCCTTCATCTTGAAGGAATGCCTCTTGCCTTTTTCAGCTATACCAATTCAAGGAAGTTGCGGAGGATGCGGAGGCCGGTCTGTTGGCTTTTTTCGGGGTGAAACTGGACGGCGAAGATACTGTCGCGCCAGATACTGGAGGTGAAAGTCTCGCCATACTCGGTCTGGGTTGCGGCGATTGCGGGTTCTTCAGGGACGGGGTAAAAGCTGTGGACGAAGTAGAGGTAGCTGCCCGGGGCGATGCCTTTATAGAGAGGGCAGGCGGGGTTGAGGATAGAGATATTGTTCCAGCCAATTTGGGGGATTTTAATCCCGGGGTGTTCGCCAAACCGGCGGACCTCACCTTTAAAAATGCCTAAACCCGGCTCAATACTTCGATTTTCCTGGCTCCGCTCGAAAAGCGCCTGGTAGCCGACGCAAATACCGAGGAAGGGGCGGCCGGAGCGGATAAACTTACACAGGGGGGCCTCCAGTTTTTGGTGACGGAGGGCACCCAGGCAGTCATCGAAGGCTCCCACACCGGGGAGGATAACGGCGCGGGCATGGGCCAGTTCTTCAGGCTCTTTAATCAGACGAGGCTCTGCTCCCAGAAACTGGAAAGCTTTCCGGACACTCTTCAGGTTGCCTGAACCGTAATCAATAAGCGCAATCAAAGGAGTTGGCAGATAGGGAGTCTATCGGGATTATTGGCGCTCATACTCGCCGCTGCTGATACGTTTGAGGACGGTAAAGCCGGCTTTTTTGGCGTCGCTGATCGAGACAGGTTTGGTGTAATGGGGTGTGTTAAAGAGTGAAATGATCTTACGCACCGGCTTGTGGCAGAGCGGGCAATCTTTGAGTTCCGGAGCATCAATCGGGCGATTGATTGCGAAGCGGCCCTTGCAGATTTTGCAGAGCGACTCAAGCGGCGCATCTTCCTCCCCCTCGGGGGGGATCACTTCATATTCGTAGAGAGGCATCTAAAGCTATGGAATCAAAGTTAGAACAAATTATTTACCGAGCTCCGGAACGATTATTTTTTGGCCGACCTGTATCGCGTTGGGTTTGAGCCCGGGGTTGGCTTTGAGTATCGCATTTATGGAGGTATTGCCGCCGCTATCTTTAACCGTTTTGACAATTCCCGAAAGGGTTTCGCCTTTCTTAACGGTCCATTCATAAACGGTCCCGTCTCCCATTATTTCCGGCTCTTGAGCGCGCGAACTGGCGCTCTTGGGGGTGCTGGGGATAGAGGCTGAAGGGGCGATTTTAGCTAAATTTTCAAGTTGCCTCAAGAGGCGGTCATTATCGCGTTGGCGGTCTTTTTCACTGGCCAGGAAGCGATTTTCCAAAGCGACCAGGGCGCCTTGCAATTGCTGCACGCTATCCAGGCTGGCAGCCGAACTCAGGTCCGGCGGCGGAGGAGGCGTGCGTACGGCCTCACGGAGCCTGGAGACCTCTTCGGCCAGCACATTATACTGGCGCTGCAGTTTATTGATGGCCTGGATGATTTCCGAGTGGGCCTGGGTAAGCTCTTCCACACGGGTGGAGAGTGCACGGATGCGCTCCTGATAGTAGACGGCTGCGTCGTCGGCCTGGGCCGATGAATCTTGAATCAGTGCAACGCTCACTCCCAGAGTGATTAGTAGTAGTATGGCATACCTTTTCATTTTATGGCTCCCTTGTTCACCCCAAGTGAACCTTGGAAGTTTAACCCCAACAGCGTATGGCTGCAAGCTCCGAACCGGCCCAAATGCGGGTAAAAGCTATTTGACGGCTGCCCAAATGCGGTGGACGTCGTCGTGGTCGTCAAGCGTCTGGAGAAACTCCCCCACTTCAATACGCTCTTTTTCGCTCAGGTCCGGGTAGTTTTTGGCCTGGTAGCCGAGCTCGCTGGTGACAACTTTCCAGCCTTGGGCAGCCAGCGCCATCGAGACCTGGTGCAGATCGGCACATTCGGTGATGAAGCGGGCTCCCAGCGAATCGGCGGGGATATCGCTGTTTTCCTCATGAGTTAGCGGGGTGACCTCTTCAGCGCCGCATTCGATGGCGATCTCTTCCAGGTCAATCTCCTGGAGAGCGGGCAGGTATCCCTCGACCAGGCCGACATGGTCAAAGAGAAAGCGGTTGCTGCCGCTGGTACCCAGTATCCCTCTGCGGAAGAGGACGCGCATTTCGGGGGCTGTCCGGTTCGGGTTATCGGTATAAACCTCGACGATGACAGGCACTTTGTGAGGGGCATAGCCCTCATAGAATATCTGGTCCATTGCCAGCTTTTCGCTTCCGGTGCCGGCCGCTTTTTTGATGGCGCGTTCGATGGCGTCGCGACTGACGTTTTCCTTGCGAGCCTTCTCCATAGCCGCTCCCAGGCGCGCATTGAGAGCCGGGTCAGCGCCGCCCATTTTGGCTGCGACCATAATTTCTCGAACGATTTTACCGGTGGCCTGAGTCTTTTTGAGAGAAGCCGCCTGCCTCTTAGAATGTAACCATTGACGTCCCATATACCGCCGAAATTATGAAGAAACAGGGCCGGGGAAGTCTAGACTTTTGGCTGAAAAATTTTTGGTTTTTTTTATTTGTTTGAACTCAAACCAGCTTTCTGGCAGCATGAGGAGTGTACGGAAAGATGATGAAAATGAACAGGAAACTTATTAAATGGAGCTTGGGGCGCTCTGCCCTGGCGGGGGTATCGCTGCTGGCGATGGCCGTAGCGGCAATGGCTTTTTCCATTCCCACGATTGATCTGGATGGCCAAACCAATATGCAAAGGGTGGTCGACCAGGAAAAGGGTCAATATCTGGGCCATCCCAGCACGGTGATGCTTGAGGATGGTAAAACGATTTACTGCGTCTATCCGCGCGGCCACGGCAAGGGGGCCCTGCTACTCAAGCGGAGCGATGACCGCGGCTGGAGCTGGAGCGAGCGGCTTTCGGTACCCGAAAGCTGGGCTACCAGTCTGGAAACGCCGCACATGTACCGCGTGGTAGACGCTGAAGGGAAGAAGCGGCTGATGGTATGGTCCGCGCTTTATCCGGCACGCTTTGCCCTTTCAGAGGATGATGGCCAGAGCTGGGGCGAGCTTCAGCCGGCTGGTGACTGGGGCGGCATTGTCGCCATGGCCAGCCAGATTCCGATGAAGGAGCCGGGGCACTACATGGCGTTTTTCCATGATGATGGCCGCTTCTTCACCTCTCAAAATCTGATGCAGAGTCCAACGGTTTTTACGCTCTACACGGTGGAGAGCTTTGATGGCGGCTTGAGCTGGGAGACACCGAAAAAGATTTATGCCTCCTCGGCGATGCATCTCTGCGAGCCGGGCGTGATTCGCTCGCCCGATGGGAGCCAGATTGCGATGCTCTTGCGTGAAAACTCCCGCAGAAAGAACTCCCAAATCATGTTCTCTGGTGATGAGGGGCGCACCTGGAGCCATCCGCGGCCGCTCCCGCCGGAGCTCAACGGCGACCGGCATACTCCGATTTATGCGCCCGATGGCAGGCTCTATATCTCATTTCGCGATATGCAGCCGGCGGGTCAGAGCTCTGCCACCGCTGGCGATTGGGTCGCCTGGGTCGGAACCTATGATGACCTGCTCAATGGACGCTCGGGCCAATACAGAATCCGCCTCAAGGATAATAAGAACCCCTGGGATTGCGCCTATCCGGCTGTGACGGTTCTGCCCACGGGTGACCTGCTGAATATCACTTATGGACACTGGACTCAGGGTGAGCCGCCTTACATCTTGTCGGTTCGCTTTCATCTGGAGGCCGTGGATAAGCTCTATCCCGGGGTGATGCCCGGCAATCCGGAAAAGGACCTGGCAAAGATTAAGGCGATGGTGGCTGAACGGGGTACGCCGCTCAATTGGCTCTTTACCGGAGACAGCATTACCCATGCAATCGTGCATACGCTGGGCGAGCGCAGCTATGCGGAGCATTTTGAAGAGCGGATTCGGGGAGAATACTGGCGGCCGCGTGACGTGGTCATCAAGACCGGCATCAGCGGCGATACGACCGACGGGATATTGCGCGACTTTGACCGGCGGGTGGCAGAGTTCAAACCGCAGGTGGTCTCCGTGATGATCGGCATGAACGATGCGCGGCGGGGTTCGGATAAGAAGGAGGAGTTTCGGGAGAATCTGACCTCTCTGGTGAAGCGGATTCGTTCCATCGGGGCAATTCCGATTCTCAATACGCTCAACATGATTCAGTTTGAAAAGGTGCCCATACAGGCTGAGACGGAGGCTTGCTCGGATATTGTCCGTGAAGTCGGTGAAGCGGAGGGAGTGATCACGGTGGACCACTGGCGCTGGTGGGAGGTCAACTGTACTACGCCCGAGATATTGAATGACTGGCTCAATGACCCGATTCATCCGAACGGGCTGGGGCATCGCCACTTTGCGATAGAGTTCTTCAAGCGGCTGGATATGTATGACGAGAAGAGTCCGACCTGCCAGCCG
>LSQX01338857.1_pt2 | contig 26908 bp, 25 predicted proteins | sample 654561 | NCBI WGS metagenome assembly LSQX01 (sample SAMN04489861, study PRJNA283612) | anaerobic digester metagenome | isolation source: 4 biogas reactors fed with cattle manure at either 37C or 55C with and... | place: Denmark: Kongens Lyngby | collected 2014
GATGCGTCGATCAGCGCTTTCCATTGCGGACCGGAAACCCTGTAATTGTGGAACTCCATCTCCTTGCGAAGTGTTTCTTTCTTACTGATGGTGATACCTAATTCTTTTTGCAGCGGGCTTTCAGCACCAAAAACACCTTCAGCAAAGCGGCTGCTTCCACCAACTTTACCCTGTTTCTCCAAAAGAATGACTTTCGCGCCTTCACTGGCTGCTTCAATTGCAGCAGTCATACCGGATGTACCGGCACCAATTACTACCACATCAGCGTCTTTGGTAACAACATCAGCAGGTTTGTCGCTGGACTTGTCACCGGATTCGGAGCCTGACCCTGTGCAGCCTATCACAGTAAATAGCATAATAAATACTAAAAGACAGGCCAGTTTCTTTCCAACTCTTTGCATTTAAAATCCTCCTCTCAAAATGTTATGACATGAATAGGTGCAACAATTATGTTGAAAGTCCATTAAGAAGTGATTATCACTCCCCTCATACTTTTTTAAAACCAGAAGATTATTTATGAAAATTGTCGAAAATATAACTCAGTAGTTAAAAGCAACCAATAATGTATCATATTTCATTGTTAATTGAATATATTGGCCATAACTGCCATAATAGCTTTTAAATATTTAGTATTGCTTATTCCAATTATATCACCAACTTGTCCTTCTTTGTCGGAAAATGGTCAATTTATTAGTTTACAATTATAGTAAATAAAGCTTTGTGGAAAGTGAGCTTGTAACGTTCTCCGTTGATCTATAAATTAATAATTTTGTTAATTGCAATAAGTGTCTATAATATTAGAGTAAAAAGCATCGAACACTATCGAGCAGAATTTATAGAAAGAAGGTATTTTATGATTAAGAAAATAATGGTAGCCTATGATGGTAGCTATGAAGCTAATCAAGCTATGAATATTGCTGTGAATATAGCCAAAGGCCTCTCTGCTGAAATTTTTCTGGTAACAATATTTAATCCATTTAGTATCTTTCATAGCTTTGAAAGCTCGGACCCAAATTTTGTAAATGAAGCCATGGCCAAGGATCGTAAGGAACTGGATGACATGATCAGCCAAGCGGTAAAAAAGGCTGAAGACCAAGGCATAAAAGTTAAAGTACAAGTAATAGAAGATAAACCTGGTTTAGCCAGGATTGGCCCTACCTTGGTTAATTATGCTGAGGCAAATAATATTGATATAATGGTTATGGGAAGACGTACTAAATCCGGTTTAAGTCGGTTGGTTCTTGGCAGTGTATCCAATTATGTAATACAAGCTGCTCATTGTTCAGTCATGTTTGTAAAGGATTAATTATTTGCTCGAGGCTTTTTGCCAAAAACTATAAGAGAATAATAATAGAAGCTGTTCCTCAAAATCGGGACAGCTTCTTTACTTTGTACTCAGTAAAATAGCCTGTCAATAATGGACAGAAATTTGGAATCAGGCCTAAGTGGCCTGGCCTTCCTCCCAAATATAGCCAATAGGGATTAAGACTCATGTTTGGCATTATTGTTTGGCTTGTGTTAAATTAAATGTGTATGCTATTTTTTTGTCTCAAAGGTCATAAAATGTATTGGAATATACAAAACCATCGTTAATATATTAAATAAATGTAGTTCTTATAGATAGGAGTACACAATATTAGATAAAGGGAGAGAACCAGATTGAAAGACAAAATATTGGAGGACAGGATGCTGCCGGCCTTAACCGCAATGGCAGAGCAGAACAGTATAATTGAACCCGAGTTATATACCAAATTTATGGTTAAACGGGGATTGCGTGATATTGATGGTTGGGGTGTACTGGTAGGCTTGACTGAGATCGGAGAAGTCCATTCTTATATTACCGACGAGAAGGAGATAGTGCCGGTTCCCGGGCGTCTAATATATCGCGGCATAGACATAAATGATATTGTTAATGGTTTTATCAGCGAAGGCCGCTATGGCTTTGAAGAAAGCTCTTATCTCTTGTTGTTTGGAGAATTACCAAGGTGTGATCAATTAGAGAGTTTTAAACAACTACTGGCCGGTTATCAGAATCTGCCGGACCATTTTGTTACCGATATGATTCTGAAAGCCCCCAGCAAGGATATGATGGTAGTATTGGCCCGTAGTGTGTTGGCTCTGTACAGCTTTGATGATCGGGCTGATGATACCTCCATTGAAAATGTACTAAGACAGTGTCTACAATTAATCGCCCGTTTTCCTATATTGGCCGTATATGGCTACCAGGCCTATTCTCATTACCATGGGAATAATAGCCTATTTATTCACAGTCCCCGATACGACCTGAGTGTGGCCGAAAACATCCTACATATGCTCAGGCCCAACAGCAAGTATACCAAACTGGAGGCTAGCTTATTGGATCTAGCTTTAGTATTGCATGCCGAACATGGGGGAGGCAATAACTCCTCCTTTGTAACTCATGTAGTTACTTCTTCCGGAACTGATACTTATTCGGTAATAGCATCCGCTTTGGGATCCCTGAAAGGTCCTCGTCATGGAGGAGCTAATCACAAAGTTGTGCAGATGATGGCCGACATGAAGAAGAAGCTCAGGGATTGGGACGATGAAGAAGAAATAGCCTCCTATCTCAGAAAAATAGTTAATAAAGAAGCTTTCGATAAAACCGGGAAAATATACGGTATCGGCCATGCGGTATACTCCATATCCGATCCTCGGGCGGTGATATTAAAATGTCAGGCAGCTAAACTAGCCCAGGAAAAAGGTTTGGAAAGGGAGTTTCGGCTCTATGAAAACGTAGAAAAAATAGCTCCGGAGGTTATTGGGCAAATGCGGCAGATATACAAAGGAGTAAGTGCCAATGTGGATTTTTACTCGGGTTTTGTTTACACTATGCTGAACATACCCCCTGAATTGTTTACACCAATATTTGCCATAGGCCGGATAGCAGGCTGGAGTGCACATCGAATCGAGGAAATAGTCAATGCCGGTAAAATAATCCGGCCAGCATACAAGAGTGTAGCTATACGGCGTAACTACGTTGCTTTGGATGAGCGATAGAGGATATATCTCCAGTTAAATATCAGGAATTTAAGGCAGGCAAGTAATCCCACGGCCTGCCTAAATCATCTGAAGGATAGGAGGGCATATTCAGTTCCTGGCCTTTATCTTATAGCACTTGTTCCCAATTTAAACGGTATATTTTCCAGTGCTCTTTATCATATCTGCAAAATACCCGATATCGATATTGGGTATTCTCTCCGTAATAATCCTTAAAATAGCGTTGAAATACCACATTATTCTCATCCACAAATTGAGCCTGGATAGGGTTGGGATTTTCCGGCTGGAGTACCGGCAGACCGTCGGTGGCCAAGATTTGCAGTTTATCGTTATCAGGGTTATAGAAAGTATAGGCAGAAATGATATCCACCGCCAGCCCCTGGTCAAATCCCTGGGAGAAATAATCCAAAGCTTGAGCATAGCTGTCAGCATGGCGGGAAATGGTAAAAACACCGGCTGGGTAGGAGTCTCGAAAAAATGCCAGATAAAGCTCAAAGCTATTATACATATCAGCCCAGGCTTGATCCTCTTTGGACATCTGATTCATTTTTTCCTGGTTTTCCTTTCCGCTTACGTATGAATAAGCACTGCAAAACGTGAAGAGAAATAAAAGAATAATTAGTGAGCAGCGTCTATACAAATCTGTATTCCCTCCCTGTAGATGATAAAAACAGTATATACGAATGGAAATAAATAACAAATACAAAACGGTCGAATTAATAAGCTGTTTTACGGCACAATACACGCCAATTTCGGTTTATTCCCGATATAGTCGGAATAAAAGCTACCTGGCATAGCTATTTTAAATAATATGATAGTAGGTGTATATTGATTACCTTTTAAATCATTTTTCCAAAGTTACTCTCGTTACAGCAGGCATGTGATGGGGAGGGGCCATTGACAACTGGCCATTCCCTTGCAGCAGGGGATCCCAAGCTCAATTTATTTGTCACTGAAGGATAGATTCAGCATATGTGGATAGACTAAATACTGGCAAAGGGGGAGGGAAGGAATTTGACAGATGAAACCGTCCCTGCTGTCAAACTGCAAATTGACAACTGTAAATTTGTTTACTGTCATAGTTAGGAGCAGTTAGAGTGACAAGAATCAGCAATTCTCAGCTTTATTGTATATTGGTAGGGCTTCTTACTCCCATGGCTTTTTTGCAGATCCCTGGCTTACTAGCCCATCTTCTAAGCCAAAATGGATGGATAGCTGCTTTTATAGCTATTGTTCCTGGTTATGGCCTGGTATTGCTATTCAACTATATTTTGCAGCATAGTCAGCATCCTTTTCCGTATTTGTTAATAGAGCACCTGGGTCAGCCTCTGGGGCGCATACTGGGATTTATATACGTGCTATTATTTTTGTTTTTAACCAGTCACAGCCTGCGCCTTTTCACTGATTTTACGGAAACCAACGTACTGCCTGGAACTCCCATCAGCATTCACATCGGAGTTCTGATTCTGGCCCTGGTATTAGGGATTAGGGCGGGAATAGGTAACCTGGCCCGCTTAATGGAAATTATAGTTATATGTGGTTTAACTTTTGTTCTGGTTCTGGTGCTGATTGTTATATTGCAACAGGGAGAAATAGAAAGGCTATTGCCGGTGGGAAGCCTGAATTATAATAATCTGGCTGTTGCTACCGGCACCAACCTGTTTATAATCAGTAAACTCTTTATCGTACTTAGCTTTGGTTTCTGGTGCGGCAATAAGGATGAGGCAGGAATTGTAATGAAGAAGGCCATGATTACATATGTGTTAGTTATCGGCATGACTACTCTTTCAGTTCTGATGGCCTTTGGAGGTACCATAACCTCAGTTCTTACTTTCCCCACTTTTAGTATGGTTACTTTAGTTAATATCGGTAACTTCATTCAGAATATTGACATTATATTCATAGGGGTTTGGATATTGGGTATATATGGAATTGCAGTGCTAACCTGGTTTATGGCCTGTTATTCACTTCAAATTATACTTAATCTCCATGATTACAGATTTGTGGCTGCGGGCACTGCTCTCTTGGTGGGCATAACATCTATTCTAATCAGCTCTAATATTCTGGAACTTTTGGTACTTACCCAGGTATTCGTTCCTGTACTATACTGCTTTTTCTTCATCATTATTCCTATCCTGCTATTTCTGCTCATACTCCTTAAGGCTAATCGTTCTTCATCCCTGGAAAGCAAAATATAGCTGAATTTACTGCTACTTGCTGGCAAATTGTTTTTTTCCCTGCATAGTTATGCCAGCCCAGGCAGAAACTATGGCAGATAATATGAAGTCGGGAAAGGGATGCTAGGGTGAGATATATTAAAAACAAACCAGAATCCAAGCCAAGTCCCCAGGAAGTTATTCATACTGATATACCCGCCTCCCTGGATGAGATTCGCAGCCAATTGGACACACTTTATCAATTCTGTTCGGACATAGTTATCCGGGAGTTTGTTTTCGGCAATCCAGAGACCAGAGGATTGATGGTATATTTTGATGGTCTGGTTAACAAAGATGAAATAGAAAACAATATCCTGCGTCCCTTATTGTTGGATATAGATATGCTGGATGTTAAAGGAGACCTAACCCATCGGGATATCATTAATGATGTTAAAACTAGAATAATATCGCCTGCCGAATTAAAAGGGGTTAAAACCTGGGATGAGCTCATCCGTCGTATAGGCTCGGGAGACTGCGCCTTACTCATAGATGGATATGGGGAAGGACTGGTGGCTGGTACTCGCAGCTGGCAAAGCAGAGGTATAGAATCCCCCGATAACGAGGTGGTAATTTTTGGCCCCAAAGAGGGTTTCAATGAAACCCTGAGATTTAATACTGCCCAGCTGCGCAGAAGGATTAAATCCAGCAACTTTAAAATAGAGAGTTTTGTGCTGGGCCGGATTACCAAGACTGACGTAATTATATGCTATATCAAAAACATTGCCCCGGATTCAATGGTCGAGGAGGTCAAAAAGCGTGTCAATGGAATTGATATTGATGGGATTTTAGACACCAACTATATCAAAGAATTCATTATAGATGATAATAAAACCCTGTTTTCCCAGGTAATGCATACGGAAAGACCTGATCGGGTTTGCGGCCAGCTATTGGAAGGAAAAATCTGCATTCTGGTGGACGGGTCACCTATGGCCCTTGTCCTTCCCAGCACTTTCACTGACTATATAACTACTCCGGATGATTATTATACCTACTATATACCTGCTTCCTTGTTGCGTTTATTGCGTTTTACCGCTTTTTGGATGTCCTTACTGCTGCCTTCACTGTACGTGGCAGTGATAACTTATCATCATGAAATGATACCAACTGCCCTCTTGCTGACCATTGCCGCCAGCCGGGAAGGGGTACCCTTTCCTTCTTTTGTAGAAGCTTTGCTATTGGAAGCTATGTTTGAAATGCTGCGGGAGGCCGGGCTCAGGCTACCGCGAGCGGTAGGGCCGGCGGTGAGCATTGTGGGGGCTTTGATTATTGGAGATGCTGCGGTGCGGGCCGGCTTGGTGTCCACCCCTATGGTGGTGGTGGTAGCAGCTACCGGTATAGCCTCCTTTGTTACTCCCTCTTATAATGCCTCCCTGGTAGTTCGCATTCTGAGGTTTGGCTTTCTGTTTGCCTCAGCCGTATTAGGATTTTTGGGTATCATGATTGTTTTGGTAATAGTGCTGCTAAAGATGGTATCCCTGAGCTCTTTTGGGGTTCCCTACTTGGCTCCCCTGGCTCCCCTGAATCTGGCTCAAATCAGTGATATTATGGTAAGACGCCCCTGGTTTGTTAACCGCAGTCGTCCATATCTGGAAGGCATGAGAAATCAACAACGCCAGGGAAATGGAAAGGATGAAGGCGGTTGAGCAAAGAAAGCATTATACTGCTGCTCTTTATCATGGTGCTATTTATTATAGGGGGCTGTCAGACTCAAGAATTAAACGAATCGGGAGTGGTGGCTGGTTTGGGCATAGATTTGGAGGAGGAAGAATTGCAAGTATCTATGCAAATGGCCCGTCCGGCTTTGCCTGGGCAGAGCTCAGGTTCCGAGCCCGCCTTTGAAGTAGTATCAGCTAAGGGCCGTTCCCTAAGTGAAGGATTGAGGAAAATTACTCTGCTTTTTCCCCGGAATCCCTTAGTTGCACAAGCCAACCTGCTAGTTATTGGGGAGGAGCTGGCCAAGACAGATCTGGCCTTAATCGCAGATTCCATCCTGCGCAATCCGAGTATACGAAAAAATGCTGTGGTTGTAGTAGCTCGAGAGGTTTCACCTAAGGATGTTTTAAATACTCAGGTGGCTATGGAGTCTTTATCAGCTACTGCTATTCCCAGGATGTTGAGAAACCAGGAAAGACAGATGGGTATTTACCAGGAGGTAAGCTTAGAGGAGTTCCTGAACAAACTGGCCCGGCCAGGAGTAGATCCTACTGCACCAGCTGTCACTTTGATTGACAGTATTAATGGGAAGGCAATAAGGTTGGAAGGTACCGCAGTTTTTAAAGGAAGAGAGATGGCCGGATATCTGGATTCCCGTGAGAGCAGGGGGCTGCGCTTTCTTAATCCGGGCCGGATTCAGGGCGGTCTGATAAATATTCCGGCTCCCTTTGAAGGTCCAGGTCGGGTAGGGATAGAAATAATAAGATCCCAGACCAAGGTAGAAGCTGCTAATACTGATGGTCAAATAGTAATGAGGATTACCTATATAGGAGAGGGAAACTATTATGAACAAACTGGGGAAGCGGATATTCTTCGGTTGGAAAATATACCGGTATTGGAGAGCATATGTGCAGAGCAAATAAAAAGTGATATGCAGGCTTGCATTAAGCAGGCCCAGAAGTTGAAGAGTGACATTTTTGGTTGGGGCAATATAGTTTATTCTCAGCATCCAGCGGTTTGGGCAGAGCTTGGCCCAGATTGGGAAGAAATATTTCCCGGGGTTAAAACTGAGATAAAGGTAGAATTCGAATTAAGACGTACCTATGTAACCGATCAATCCTTGCACTATCAATAATATGCTTAGACCTGAGCCAGGTCATCCTATGGAGGATAATATGCTTAGACCTGAGCCAGGTCATCCTATGGAGGATAATATGCTATTACTATTGATTGTTATATACTTGGCCATTATTGCGCTGGAAGTCCCCATTTTGCTGCGAGAGGGCCGGCGCAAAGAACTGCTGGTATTTGCTTTCTTATTATTACCGGGAGTATGTTTAACTCTGGCTCAATATTTCGGCTGGTATGTACCCAATCCACTGGCAGGGGTAATAGCCCTGACTGCCGGCTGGAGATAAGATTAAGGGGGAATCAAGATAAAAAAGATTCTGTTCCTGATCACCATTCTATTACTGCCCATGCTGGGAAGCTGTTATGATTTGCATGAAATAAATGATGCTGCTATAGCCCAGAATTTCAGTTTGGACCTATTGGAAAATGGGCAGGTGGCTTTTTTGGCCCAGACTACCCAGCCAGTACCGCGAAGCGAAACTGGGGAAACCCAGCCCAGCCAGAATATAAGCGTTATGGGGACAGGGCGTACTGCTGCAGAAGCAGCCCGCGGTATGTTTTTGCACTTTTCTCGCCTGTTTTTATGGATACATGCTAATACCCTTTTTATAGGCGAGAATCTGGCTCGGCAGGATCTGACTCTAATTAGTGATTTTCTGATGCGTAATAGAAATCTACGATTCCAGACCTGTGTATATCTGGTCTGTGGAGTTAGCATACAGGACATTCATAAAGCCATGAATGAGAGGGGTTTTGCTATAACTTCCGCCCGAGGTATAACACAACAAATTGAAACCCAGGCAGAAGAGCTGGGATATTATACCCCTTTAGCAAACATAGAGTTGCTGGAACGAATGCTTACTCCGGGGATAGAGCCGGCCTTGCCTCAGCTGACGGTAATCAAGGAGGGTGATAAGGATAGAATAGTATTGCAGGGTATGGGAGTGATAAAAAACAATCGATTAATTGGAAAGCTGAATCCGGAACAGAGCCAAGGCTATTATTATTTGCAGTCTAAAAAGAAACAAGGGGGGCTGATATCCATAGCTTGGTCAGATTCCCCTAATGCTATGGCAGTAATGCATTGTACTCAATTTACCAGTAATACTCGGCCATTTATACAGGAAGGAAAGCTGAATATGAAGATAGATATTAAATGTGAACTACAATACCTGGAAACTATAGGGGATGATAATATTTACGTTCCTGCCAATCAGCAGCGACTGGAGTATCTGGCTGAGGAGAAAATAAAGCAGCAGGTAAGGTCATGTATAATTCAGGCCCAACAATTAAACAGTGATATATTGGGCTGGGGTTTAACAACGGCCCGGTATCAGCCAGGGTGGTGGGAAGACATGGCAGCTCAATGGGACCAAGTGTTTCCTGTCGTCGGTAGCCAGGTAGAAGTTGAGTGTATTCTTTGCAGTGACGGTTTAAGCCGGGAATCCTTCCGCTTTAATTAGCTAACAAGCTCCCAGGGATGGAGGCTAAGGTTAAGGCAGGGGAGTAGTGAAGGTAAATATAAGTATTCCAAGTAATTGCAGACATCGATTAAGCTAGCTTATATTTAAAAGTTAAGACCAGTCCCGTTATTAAGCCCCATTCGCCATGTAAGAATATCTCTTGGCTCATAAATGCCTATCGGTCCTGGCCTAATCAGAAAAGAGAGGTGCAGTGTGATCAACATTATCATAGCCTTTGTAGTACTTTTTATACTGTTGGAGCTGCCGGGTTTACGGAAAAGACTATGCTGGCGGGAACTATTGGTGATAATGCTGCTGTTGACGGTATCCAGTCTCTATGGAATAGCCTGCCACTTACACAGCAGTATTCTTCTTAATCCCAAGCAGTGTTTGTATCTGGCCCAACCTCTGGCTACTGCCTTCCACTCTTTAATAGAGACAGGGGAGGAACCTTAATGTCAGCCAAGATAAACAGCAGGCAGGCTGGGTTTATAGCATTTTTTATTCTGCTGGGGAGTGCGGTGACCTATATGCCGGAGAGTGTGGCCGGACGGGATGCCTGGATTTCTACTTTGCTAGCCATCCCGGTAGGGGTTGGTATACTGGCTTTGGTTATCAGGGTGCAGAATATGTTTCCAGGCCGCCATGTATTGGAGATAAGCGAAATGGTCTTAGGCCGGGCTCTGGGCAAGCTGGCCAATATTCTTTACCTAGGCTTGTTATTTATTTTGGCCGCCCTGTATCTTTACGACCTAATGATCCTCTTGCACAGTGTACTGCTGTATGCAAACAAGTATTACTTATATGGGGTACTGGTATTAGCCAGCGCTTATGGGGTATATATGGGTGTTAATGCGGTAGCCCGTTTAGTGGAATTGCTGATGGGTTTAATAATGCTCTTTTTACTCTTGGCTTTTTTTATCCTAATCGCATGTTGTGCTGATTTTTCCCGATTGACTCCGGTAATGGCAGACTTAAGGCCAATTCTGGCAGGATTTCTTTATACTGCTAACTGGCCTTTTGCCCAGGCCAGTCTGCTTTTGATGTACCTGCCCTTGGTGGTTGACCTGGCTACAGGAGCCAAAGTAATTTACCGCTGGTATCTTATAGCAGCCCTGATTTTGATAATAAGAAGTGTGCTGACGGTGGCGGTAGTGGGGAAAGAACTGGCCCTGCTGTCCCGTTATCCCCTTTTTGAGGCCTTTAGATTGATGAGAATGGGTGATTTTGAAAGAATAGAGTTGTTCTTCTTTGTCCTAATCTTTGTATGCAGTCTGTTGGCTTTGCTTTTATTCTACCAGGGACTGGCATTGGGTATGCAGAAGCTATTTAGGCTCCAGGAATATCGGGCTATCATTTTGCCCTTGGGGCTGCTCTTGATCAGCCTGAGCACTTATATGTTTCAATCAGACCTGGAGATGATGTTTATTGAAACCCTGCTACCTTTTATCATGCTGCCCATACACCTGCTATTCCCTCTGCTGCTCTTTATAGGGGGCAAAATTTATCTAAAGCGCCAAGACAAGTCCCTGTCTGCTCGCTGAAGAACTGTAGGCTCAAGCCATGGCTGGATATATGCCTTTTATAAGCAGGCAAGCCGACCCTTTGGTGCTGTTCTTGATGGGCCTCTTGATTCAAAAAAGAGCAGGTGCCCGCCCTTGGCCTACACTGTCGTTTCAGGGCGGGTACTATCTTTCGGCTTCAATCCTTATGGCTTCTAAACCTCATGGAAACAGACCCCTAATAGTCCGGGACCGGTATGAACTCCCAAAGCCGGACTAATATCTGAGCTAACCAATTCTCTAATATTAGGTATTTGGCGCATTCTCTCTACCAGTTTCTGGAACTCCTGCTGGGCGCCCCCGTGAACTACGGCTAGGTTGATCTCTTTTTCGGCCGCTGCAGTTTCTATGACCTGCACCAGTTTTTCAATAGATTTTTTTCTTCCCTTGGCTTTGCAGTAGGTGAAGTATTTACCGTCAGCTCCTACCGATATTACCGGTTTGAGATGCAAAAACTCTCCCAAGACCGCTGCCACCCTGCCGATACGCCCTCCCCGGCGCAGATACTCCAGGGTTTCCAGGATGTAATAAACTCGAACGTTTTCTTGCAGCCTATGAACTCTTTCGATTATTTTATCAAAACTAAGGCCTTCTTTAATACTGCGGGCGGCATCCAACACAATCCAGCCGGTTCCCATGGACAGAGTTTTGGTGTCGATAACCCTAATGGTTAAATCTTTAACATCGCGGCAAATGAATTCAACTGCATTGACAGTCCCGGATAGGCCGCTGGAAATATGTAATGCCAGAACATGGGTAAAACCCTCGTTTCTAATTTCCTCCAGGGCCTGCTTAATCTCTTCCAGGGATGGCAACGAAGTAGTGGGTATCTCCTCTGGCATGCGGCTATAGACTTCATCGGGTTGGATATCGATTCGATCTGAATACTCACCATCCGGATATACTACCTTGGCCGGGAGAACCTTAACTTTGAATTGCTGTATTATATCTACCGGTAGATCGCACATGCTGTCGGTCAATAGGGCAATTTTTTCTTGCATAAGCTGGCTCCTTTTTCATTTTTTAAAAAAATTGATATTACTTCCTCTTATTCTATAAATTATTTACCTTAAGGTAAAGGATAATTCATGGAATTCTTGACATATATAAATAATATGGCTAAAATTGATTGGTAAAGTAATTTTACTTTACACAGGGAGATAATGATAGTGATTGAAAAAACCGAAAAGATAATTATGCTCAAAGATTTCTATGGTCCTCTGCTCACGGAAAAACAGCAAGATGTTTTGAATCTTTACTATGAAAATGACTGGTCTTTGTCTGAAATTGCAGATAGCATGAATATCTCCAGGCAAGGAGTACATGACCTGATCAAGAGAGCAGAACTATCATTGTTGGAATATGAACAGCGTTTAGGTCTGCTTCAACGCTTTTCCCTGACCCGACAATATTTAGAACAAGTATTTGCAGTGTTGAAAGATAGGAATTGGGTTGAGCAAGTCCAGATAGATAGAGTTTTAAAGCTGTTGCAGGAAATAGATAATCTGATTTGACATAAAAAGGAGAATAATGGTGGCTTTTGAAGGGCTTACACAAAGATTGCAGGATGTTTTTAAAAAGCTGCGCGGAAAAGGTAAAATCAGTGAGGAAGATGTGAACCTGGCTATGCGAGAAGTTAGGTTGGCTTTGTTGGAAGCTGACGTAAACTTTAAGGTAGTTAAGGATTTTATTAGCCGGGTCAAAGAAAGGGCAGTGGGACAGGAAGTGCTGCAGAGCCTTACCCCCGGACAGCAAATAATAAAAATAGTTCATGATGAAATGACTGCCTTGATGGGTGGATTAGAGAGCAAGCTGAACTTTGCCCCCCGGTTTCCCTCGGTTTTTATGGCAGTGGGGCTGCAAGGAGCTGGAAAAACCACTACTGTGGCCAAATTGGGCAAGGTTTTGCTCAAGCAGGGAAGAAAACCCCTTTTGGTAGCCTGTGATATTTATCGACCGGCGGCTATTAAACAGCTGCAGGTATTGGGAGAACAAACCAGCTTACCGGTTTTTGCCATGGGTCAAAATGATCCTCTGGATATTGCCAAAGCCTCCCTGGAAGCGGCCAAGAATAAAGGCTGTGATACCATAATACTTGATACGGCTGGAAGGCTGCATGTTGACCAGGAAATGATGGATGAGCTGGTGCAGATTAAACAGGCCATGCAGCCGGACGAAATACTATTAGTGGTGGATGCTATGACCGGACAGGATGCAGTTAAAGTATCGGATCATTTTAATTCCCAACTGGGTTTGTCCGGAATTATATTGACTAAACTGGACGGCGATAGCCGGGGCGGAGCAGCCCTTTCAGTAAAGGCAGTCACCGGTTGCGCCATCAAGTATGTGGGCATGGGAGAGAAGCTGGATGCCCTGGAACCATTCTATCCTGATCGCATGGCCTCTCGAATACTGGGAATGGGCGATGTATTGAGTCTAGTAGAAAAAGCCCAGGCTAATATCGACCAGGATAAAGCCCGGGAAATGGAACGCAAAATCAGGGAACAGGAATTCACCCTGGAAGATTTCATGGATCAAATGCAGCAGGTTAAATCCATGGGACCCCTGGATGAACTACTGGGCATGATTCCCGGGATGGATAAAAAGCTTAAAGGAATGCCGACTAGCTTTGATGACAAGGAGATAGCCCATATAGAAGCTATTATACAATCCATGACCAAAGAAGAAAGAAGAAATCCTGTAATTATAAATGGCAGCCGAAAGAAGCGTATTGCCCGGGGTAGCGGAACCCGAGTGCAAGATGTGAACCGTTTGTTAAAGCAATTTGAAGAATCCCGCAAGATGATGAAACAGCTGGCTGACATGAGCAAGAAAGGCAAGAAAGGGAAAATAGGAGGATTTCCTTTGAACTTCCCTTTTAATTAATAAAGGTTATTTCATAGGGGGTAAGTTAAATTACTTCCATAAAATAATTATATAAACTATGTGTAAGGAGGTGAATTTAAGTGGCAACAAAAATTAGATTAAAAAGAATGGGAGCCAAAAAAAGACCCTTTTATAGAGTTGTAGTAGCTGACACCAGGTCTCCTCGGGATGGAAAATTTATTGAGGAATTAGGTTATTACGATCCTACTACCAATCCTGCCACGGTTAAAATTGACGAAGAAAAGACCTTGAAATGGCTGTCAACCGGGGCCCAAGCATCGGAAACGGTTAAATCGCTGCTGAAGAAACAGGGTATTATGGCTAAATTTGCGGAAGGACGCAAATAATTAAACTCGGGCAGGGGGTGGAACATAAGTGAAAGAGCTTGTGGAATATATAGCCAGATTTCTGGTGGATAATCCGGAGGCGGTGCAGGTCACGGAGGTTGAAGGAGAAAGGTCGATTATCATTGAACTCCGAGTTGCACCCGATGATATGGGAAAGGTAATTGGTAAACAGGGCAAAATAGCCAAATCAATTCGCACCCTTACCAAGGCAACAGCAGCAAAAGAAGGAAAAAGGGTAGTAGTAGAGATCTTAAGGTAAGAGGGCTAAATTTAGCCCTTGACTTTTTAGTCCCCCCTAAGGGGTCATTCTTCAGGGCTAGAGCGGTATACAAGAAGAGGGGTAGCAGATGGAAGATATGGAACTGGTCAGTGTAGGAAAAATAATCGGCACCCATGGTTATCGAGGCCTGCTTAAGCTAAGGCCTCTTACTGATTTTCCGGAGCGCTTTAATGAGCTGGAAAGGGTTATTCTTGATACCAGTAAAATTCAAAGAGAAGTCCACATCCAATTCTGCCAGCATCATAAACGGGATTTATTGATTAAACTGGCTGAGATAGACAACCTGGATTTAGCACGTGAAGTGCAGGGAGCTTTGATTAAAATCACCCCGGACCAATTGTATCCACTGCCGGAAGGATATTATTACCATTTTCAATTGCTGGGTTTACAGGTAGAGGATGTGGAACTGGGTAACTTGGGAAAGATCAAGGATATACTGGAAACCGGGGCCAATGATGTATATGTAATTGACTCTCAAGAATACGGTGAAATACTGATCCCCGCTATTAAAGAAGTAATACTGGCGGTGGACCTGGAACAAAATAAGATGCAGGTAAGGCTATTACCGGGACTTATACCAAGCAAGTAGTAGGCTGGCAGGAGGAATAGATGAAAATAGATGTATTAACCCTATTTCCCCAGATCTTTGCTTCTACCTTTGAAGAGAGCATAATTAAAAGAGCCCGGGATAAATCTTTGGCAGAGATAAATATTTCCAATATTAGAGATTTCGCCAATAACAAGCACCAACAGGTGGATGATTATCCTTACGGAGGAGGTCCGGGAATGGTCATGAAAGCGGATGTACTGCAGTCCGCTCTTGATTATTACCAAACCTCAGCTTCCTGGCTGATTTATCTGTCTCCCCAGGGAAAGCGTTTAAACCAGAGTAAAGTGCGGGAATTGGCCCAGAAAGAGCATTTGATTCTGCTATGTGGACACTATGAAGGAATCGATGAGAGAGTGGGCCTTCGTTTCCATGAAGAAATATCTATTGGTGATTATATACTAACCGGAGGTGAAATTCCGGCTATGGTCCTAATAGATGCTACCGTGCGCTTGATTCCCGGAGTGCTGGGGGATGCAGAATCATTGTCCGAGGAGTCTTTCTCCTCCTGGCTGCTGGAATACCCTCATTATACCAGGCCCAGTGTTTATGGCGGGCAGGAGGTTCCTCCAGTACTGCTTTCCGGTCATCATGAAAACATCCGGCGTTGGCGTAAAAAGCAGAGCCTGTTGCGCACCCTGTTAAAGCGTCCGGAACTTTTGCTCGAACAAGACTTTGATGCCGAGGAAAGAGAATTATTATTAGAAATACTGTTTGACAGGGAGAGTTAATAAGTGAGGAAATCCAGAGTTTACCTAGCACTGCTTCATTATCCCATGTATAACAAGAGGAGAGAGATCATAACTACCTCCATTACCAATCTGGATTTACATGATATATCCCGATCCGCCAGGACTTACGGAGCGGAAGGCTTTTTTGTGGTTCACCCTTCGGAAAACCAGCAAGGGCTTTTGCAGGAGATAATGGGGTATTGGCAGCAGGGATATGGAGCACAGTATAATCCGGATCGGGAACAGGCTTTCAGTATAATAAAGCCGGCACAAAGCCTGGCGCAGGTGATGGCTGGTATTGAAAAGGAAAGCGGACACCGGCCTTTAACCGTAGCTACCCATGCCAGGGTCTATCCCAGGACTACTTCATATTATAAAATGAAAAAAAAGATGCAAGAGGAGGAGCAGGTTTTTCTACTGCTCTTTGGCACCGGTTGGGGCATGAGCCAGGAGTTGATGGAGGAATGTGATTATATACTGGAGCCGATTCAGGCCGGCAGTGATTATAATCACCTGTCAGTGAGAAGCGCAGTATCCATAATACTGGACCGTTTGCTGGGTGAATGCTGGTTTGGGCAGTAGTTCTGCTTGAGAATGTAAATCTACTATGATATAATACCCTTGTTCTTTGTAAAAAAAGGTGGTCCGCTGCATTAGGATTTGGATGTATGAACACCTGTTGGAAGGAGGTTGAAGGAATGCAAGATATTATTAGATCAATCGAAGAAGAACACTATAAGCAGGATATTCCCCGCTTTGGCCCTGGAGATACGGTGAAGGTACATGTTAAAGTAGTTGAGGGGGCCCGGGAGAGAATACAGATATTCGAAGGAACGGTGATTAAAATCAGAGGTGGAGGATTATCTCGAACCTTTACCGTACGCCGTATATCTTATGGGGTAGCTGTGGAAAGAACATTTCCCATACATTCACCGAGAGTTGATAAAATTGAAGTTACCAGAAGAGGTAAAGTGCGTAGAGCCAGGTTGTATTACCTAAGGAAGCTCATGGGCAAAAAAGCTCGGGTTAAGGAAAAAGGTAGATATTAAAAGCCTGTATAAGAAGAATACCGAAGAGGTATTCTTTTTTTATATGAATGTAACCGGGGACGGTTCTCCTGTTACATAAAAGCCTGATCCCTTGTCCTTATTAGCTGACATGATGTGAGTGCCGTTACTATTCGGGCATGGGCCATATAATCGGAAAGCGGCATAAGTGGCGATGGTATTGGCGCTGATTTCGGCCTGCTTTTTTCAACCAAGGAGGTTAAATGGTGAGTATTAACTGGTATCCCGGGCATATGGTTAAGGCCAGACGGGAAATTGAAAAAAACTTGAAAATGGTGGATATAGTATTGCTCTTACTGGATGCCAGAGCCCCCTTGTCCTGCCGCAACATAGATTTGGAAAGACTGGGGGGCAGAAAACGGATAATTATGGTATTCAATAAGATGGATTTGGCCCAGCCGGGCTCTAGTAAGAAATATGCCAGGCAGTTGGAACAGGAAGGTTTTGCGGTAGCCAGTATAAACTCCTTGAATGGTCAGGGGCGTAAAAAAGTACTGCAATTGATTATCGACGCCTTTGGCGAGCAGGCCGATAAGATGCGGGCCAGGGGACGCCGGCTTAGGGCGGTTCGGGTTATGGTGGCTGGGGTTCCCAATGTGGGGAAATCAACTTTTCTCAACTGCATGGTGGGCAAAAAAGTAGCCCAGACCGGAGCTAAACCAGGAGTAACCAGGGGGCAGCAGTGGATCAGAGTGAGAGATGATATTGAGTTTATGGATACTCCCGGATTAATGTGGCCCAAGATTGAAAACCATACACAGGGCAAGAAATTAGCCCTGTTAAATATCGTAGGTGAAAATGCCTACAACGAATATGAAATCGCCATTTTTTTGCTGGAAGTTTTAAAAGATAAGAAGCCTGATATACTGCTGGAAAAGTTTAAAATAGAAGACGTTAATATACATAATGAAGAATTACTGGAGCAGATATCTATTCGACGGGGGCACTTATTAAAGGAAGGACGTCCAGACACCGCCAAGACCTGTAAACTATTGCTGCAGGATTTTCGCCAAGGTAAACTGGGCGCCTTAAGCCTGGACTAAAGGCGGCGTAATTTATACATAAATGAGAAAATATGTTTGTGCTGGGCTTAGCTCTGATATATAATTATATTATGCGTACATAAAATATATTTATATGGTTTTGATAGTTATTAAGCGGCCTAGTTACCGTAACATAATATGAACTATGTTCCTGCCTGATGAGAAATATTAAAGAGGTGAATGATATGACATTACCCTTAACGGGAATACGGGTATTGGATCTATCCCGCTATCTGCCGGGGCCTTTTTGTACTCAATTGTTGGCTGACTTTGGAGCAGAAGTAGTAAAAATAGAACAGCCTGAGGTAGGAGATCCGGGACGACAGCTGGCTCCAGTGGTAAATGGAATCAGTACTCGTTTCTACACCGTTAACCGGAACAAGAAAAGCATTACACTGGATATCAGGAAAGAAGAGGGTAGAGAGGTATTCAAGAGGTTAATACCTCACTTCGATATAGTAGTAGACCAGTTTAGAGCTGGATTTATGGATGATCTGGGGATTGGCTACCAAGTCTTAAGTAAGATTAATGAGCGGATTATATTTTGCGCTATAAGCGGTTATGGACAGGACGGGCCCATGTACAAAGCAGCCGGGCATGATTTGAATTATCTCAATCTTGCCGGGGTAACTGGGACCACCGGAAGCCGTCAGGGTGTACCAGCTATGTCCGGAGTGCAGATTGCTGATATAGCTGGAGGAACCCTCTATGCTGTAATAGCTATCTTGCTAGCTTTAGCTAGCCGGGAAAAAACAGGAAAAGGCCAGATGTGTGATGTTTCCATGCTGGATGGAGCTATTAGTCTATTGGCATATACTATGGGTGAATGGTCAGGGGATGGGGTAGTTCCCAAGATTGCCGATGGTGTGTTAACTGGAGGGTATGCCTGTTATAACATTTATGAGACTGGGGATAAGAAATACGTAAGTCTGGGAGCAGTAGAAAAGAAATTCTGGGCTGAATTTTGTGATAAATTGGGCCTTTCTCATTATATTAATTTACAATGGAAAAAGTCAGAGCAGAAAAAAATTATTGATGAAATTTCTGATGTGATGAAGACAAAAAGCAGGGACGGGTGGATAGAGTTTTTTAAGGATAATGACATATGTTTCACCCCGGTGCTGGACCTGGAGGAAACTAGTGAACATCCCCAGGTAAAGGCCCGCCAGATGGTGGAAAAAATTCCTGACCCCAGTGGATCAGGAAAGATGATTGCCCTAACCGGTATACCCATCAAATTGTCAGATACCCCAGGGCAAATGGTACTGGATTTTCCAGGTCTGGGAGAGCAAAATGAGGAGATTCTGCAGGCGGCAGGCTATAGTTCAGAAGAGATAGAACAGCTGCGAAGCCAGAAGGTTATTTAACAAGCTGAGCCCGGTTTTTACAACCGGGCTTTTTGATTTGCGAGGCATATTGCCGGGGTTTATATGTTTTATTCTGCTTGAATTACAGGGGTCATTAGTCTGCACTTAGATCAATGCAGATTTTTTAGCCTGCACTAGTCACGAATATTCATCTAAATACTTTTTTAACTGACTCCCTTGGCAGCAGGGGCACAGCTTTTTAGACCGGATAGAATTCGCTGCTATGGTATAATTAAGGCAATATGGGGTTTTGTGGGGGGAATAAATTGAAAATCAAAGAATTTATTAAAGGGAAACTTATATGGCTAACAGAGGAGGTTCCTATTAGGGAAGCGGTTAAAATCTTTATCGAAAATAAAATCGATGGGGCACCGGTAGTGGATGCAGATTTCAAAATGAAGGGGCTATTCACCAAAAGCCATGTGTACAGAGCCATAGAGCAAGAACTGGATTTGCAGACTCCAGTGGGTCGGGTTATGACCCGGGATGGTTTTATTATTGGTCACCCGGAGGAGGATATCGATGATGTAATATTTCCGGGATTGGGACGTTTGCCGGTAGTAGATGATGAGGGGCGGGTAATAGCCTTGATTACCCGCACCGATCTGGCCGGAGTGTTCTATAATTCATACCAGATCCTGGCCAGCCAATTGGATACTATCATAGATTCTACCCATAATATGATCATAGCTACTGATTGTGAGGGCAGGATAAAAGTATTTAATAAAGCCTCCGAAAGGATGCTGGATGTAAAGAGTGAAGAGGTAAGAGGGAGGCCCATTGTAGAGATTTTCCCCAATAGCGGTTTGCCGGCTACCATTAGAACCGGTGCTGAAAAACCACTGCAAAAAATCACTTTAAATGGTCGGAATTTTATTTCCAACCGCTCTCCGATAAAAAAAGATGGTGAAATTATTGGAGCAGTAGCAGTTTTGCAGGATATTTCAGAGTTGGAAAACATTTCTCAAGAGCTTAAATATGTTAAAGAATTAAATGAAGAATTGGATGCTATCATTGAATCTTCATTTGATGGTCTGTATATATCAGATGGAGAAGGCAAAACCCTGCGGGTAAATAAAGCCTTCGAGATGATTATGGGTATAAGTAGAGATGAGTTTTTAGATAAAAATGTAGAAGATATAGAGAAAGAAGGTCTGGTTTCGGAATCGGTAACCTTTTTAACTCTTAAGAAACGCAAACCGGTTACTATTATTCAGGAAGCCAAAACCGGCAAAATTACACTGGCTACTGGCAGTCCGGTGTATGATAAAAAGGGCAATATTTTTCGAGTGGTTTGTAATGTAAGGGATATAACTGAGCTGAACTTATTAAGGCAAAGACTGGAGCAGGCGGAAGGATTATCCCAGCACTATGAGAGCCAGCTTAGAACCTTGAAACTGCAGTTTATCGGTTCCAGCAATATGATTATCAATTCCAGCTCCATGCGGGATATACTGGAAGTGGTAAACCGTTTGGCCCAGGTAGATTCAACTACTTTAATAACGGGAGAGTCGGGCACCGGTAAGGAGCTGATAGCAGAAACTATTCATAGGTATAGCTCTAGGAAAGACGAACCCTTTATCAGGGTCAATTGTGGTGCCATTCCGGACAACCTCTTGGAATCGGAATTATTTGGCTATGAATATGGAGCTTTTTCCGGGGCCAGGCAGGAGGGCAAGCCTGGATTCTTTGAACTAGCCAACGGAGGAACTTTATTCCTGGATGAAATTGGGGAGCTACCTATCAACCTGCAGGTAAAATTGCTACGGGCCATTCAGAGTAAAGAAATTATGAGGGTAGGAGGAGAAGCGGTCAAAAAAATAGATGTAAGAATTATTGCCGCTACCAACCGTAACCTGACTGAAATGGTTAAAACAAGAGCATTCCGTGAGGACTTATACTATAGGTTAAATGTAGTGCCCCTGCATGTACCGCCGTTAAGAGATCGCCGGGAAGATATTCCACCCTTAATAAGCCACTTTGTACAAATATTTAATCGCAAATACAACATGAATAAGAGAGTTGCAGCCGAAGTGATCGACCTGTTGATGGGATATAACTGGCCTGGCAATGTCAGAGAATTGGAGAATCTTATTGAGAGAATGGTGGTAGTTACTCCCCACGATGCAATAAACAAAGAAGATTTACCCTTTCAGTTTGACCAAAATGCTTTGGATCAATCAACTCAGGTCCTGGTACGAAGCGTTATTCCTCTGCGGGAGGCCATTGAAAGTACTGAGAAACAACTATTGGAACAAGCCTATAAGAATTATCGAACCACCAGGCAGATGGCAGGAGCTTTAAAGGTTAATGCCTCAACTATTGTGAGAAAAGCGGCTAAATATGGGTTGAATGTTAGAGAATGAAAATGGGTTTTTCTGTTGCTCACATGCAACAGATGATGCTGCGATGCAACAAAAGCAGCTATCAAATTGCAGCCCCAATTCTAGAAGGGTCCATTTGTAGTAAAGAACAATTATCTATCAATAAAACTATAATATGACAATAAAAAATAAAAAAGAATAAATATTTCAGTTCCCTTGTTGCTTTATTGCAACGATTGTCAGGGATGGTACAAGCAAGGGGAACTCCTGTAAACCCCAAGCCTGCCAAGCTGCTGGATTTATCCAGCAGCTTGGCAGGCTTTTTGCATCTATTAATATACAGACATATCCTGGACGATCCTATCATAATATATTAGAACCAACATAGAGAGAAAAAGCAATCAATTACAATTTTTCATATTTGTCTTAATTAGGGATGACGTTGATACTATCACCCCTGACCGTTATCCCGGTATCCTAATTCTTCACTGGAAGGGGTGCATAGTATTGATTGACTTCCGATGCAAAAACTGCAACCGCTTGCTGGGAAAATACAAAGATTGCAAGCAGCTGGAGATAAAGTGTCCTCGTTGTGGATACAACAATCAGGTTTACTGGCCCAATGACAGTATGGCAAAGATAGGAGAGGAAAAAGCAAGATTTGAGAAAAATAAATTTAATAAGTAGAAAATCGGTATTAGAGAGCCTTTGAGCCCCATCCATTAATAGCTATTGGATGGGGTGTTGTTTTTGGTGTTATAGAGAAGGAAGGGAGTGAGGGGGATATGAAAGAATTTCGCTGCCGAAAATGCCATAAGCTGTTGGGAAAATACCGGGGAAATTTGGAACTGGAAATAAAGTGTCCGCGTTGCGGATTAAACAACCATTTGTTGCAGACTGAGAGCACATTCATTGCCTCCAGAAGATTAGCTTTGACCGTCAAGCCAGTTTTAGAGAGATAAGAGAGCAAGTCAATTACATATAATTCTGAGAGCCTTAGAGCCCCACAAGATTATGCCAAGTAATCTGTGGGGCTTTTTTATTGGGAGGAGGTGGACTGCCAGTAGATATTCAGGTACCTGAGTCCGGGTGGGCTAACACTTAAGTAAAAGAAGTTGATTTTTAGAAAAGGGGAGGATTAGAAATGTCAGATTATGTTCAGAAACTAGATATGAAAAGAGCCGATTATCCCAAAAAAATACCGGTAAGCGGTTTCGGGGAAAGAAAGTGCAATTATGAAGGTATGGGCAGAAATATTGGCAACGTATACAAGAATTTTAGAGAAGTGGTATGCGTTGAAGCATGTCGTACTCCTTACGGAGTGGTGGGTGGAAAGCTAAAAGAATACGATGCTCCGCAATTGGGAGCACTGGCCATAAAAGAAGTCTTAAGAAGAACTAATGGCAAGGTCAAACCAGAGGATGTCGATTATGTATACATGGGTCAAGTAGTACCGGCCGGAAATGGACAAATTCCCGGACGTCAGGCAACCATACTGGCTGGTTTGCCAGAATCAGTTCCGGCTATTTCAGTGAACAAAGTCTGTTCTTCTGGTATAAAAACCGTTGATTTGGGTGTGCAGGCCATTATGCTGGGTAAGGCCGACATTGTAATAGCTGGAGGACAGGAAAGCATGAGCAACTGTCCCTACTCCTTGCCCAATCTCAGAAACGGGCAGCGCATGGGTCTGCTCAACAGCCCCTGTGTGGACCTGATGGTTTACGATGGACTCTGGGATGCATTCTATAACCGCCATATGGCTATTCATGGCTCCGAAACCTCAGATGAGTTCGGTTTTACCCGTCAAGATAATGATGATTGGGGCTTCCTATCCCAAAAAAGAGCAGTTGCTGCCATGGAAGCCGGAAGACTTGATGATGAGATATTCCCGGTAGAGATTAATAGGGGCAAAGAAATTTTTGATAAAGACCAAGGACCCAGGCCTCAAACTACCCTGGAAGGCTTGGCCAAGCTTCCTCCAGTCTTCAATCACAAGAGCACGGTTACCGGAGAACCAGGCAGTGTAACGGCTGGGAATGCTCCCGGGGTTAATGACGGCGGCGATGTTTGTCTGTTAATGAGCCGGGAAAAAGCTGATGAACTGGGATTGAAACCTCTGTTCACAGTTGTTGACTATGCTGAAGTATCCCAGCCCACTAAGGATATCGCTACTGTACCGGGTCTTTCCATCAAGAAGGTATTGGATCAAAACGGAATGACCTACAAGGATGTTGATCTGATAGAAATCAACGAAGCCTTTGCCGCGGTGGTTTTGGTTAGTGCCGGTAGTGTACTGGGAATGAGCAAAGAAGAGATGATTGAAAAGGTTAATGTCAACGGCAGCGCCATAGCTTATGGGCATCCTATCGGAGCCACCGGGGCTAGAATAGTTATGACCTTGGCTTATGAACTGCGTCGCCGGGGTGGCGGATACGGAGTTTGTGGAATATGCTCCGGACATGCCCAGGGTGATGCCATGCTGATAAAGGTAGAGGCCTAATTATCTCTCGAAGACTATTTGATTAGGAGGCGAATCAGGGTGGAAATTAAAAAAGTCATGGTTATAGGAGCAGGTCAAATGGGTGGTGGCATAGCCCAGGTAGCTGCTCAAACCGGTTGGGAAACTGTTCAATATGATATAACAATGGAACTGGTCAATAAAGGAATTGCGGTAATGGACAAGAATCTGTCCCGCAATGTATCCAAGGGGAAGATGAGTGAAGATGAAAAGGCAGCAATATTAGGACGCATCAAACCCTCCATAAGTCTGGAGGATGCAGCTGATTGTGATCTTGTCATCGAAGCCATTGTGGAAAATTTTGCCATCAAAGAAAAAGTTTTTAAGGAACTGGATAGAATTGCTCCCCCCCATGCTATTTTGGCCAGTAATACCTCATCCCTGCCTATTACTCAGATCGCAGCAGTAACCAAGCGTCCGGACAAGGTTATCGGCATGCACTTCATGAACCCGGTACCGGTTATGAAGCTGGTGGAAGTAATAAGGGGACTGGCTACTACCGATGAAGTGTATAAGATCGTTGAAGATGCTTCAATAAAAATGGGCAAAGTGCCGGTATGGTGCAAAGACGTGCCGGGATTTGTGTCCAACCGGGTACTGCAGGTTATGATCAATGAAGCTTTATGGGAACTGTATGAAGGGGTAGCTCCGGCCGAAAATATTGATAATATCATGAAGCTGGGCATGAATCATCCCATGGGACCATGCGAACTGGCGGATTTGATAGGATTGGATACCATTTTGTCCATTCTCAACGTAATGTACGAAGGCTATGGAGATCCCAAATATCGTCCTTCTCCTCTGTTAAAACAGTATGTAAATGCCGGCTGGTTAGGCAGAAAAACCGGTAAGGGAATCTTTGAATACTAAGGGAAAAAAGGCTATATCTGTAAGAAGGAGGAGTTAAGGTGGAATTTGCTAACATTTTACTGGAAAAGGAAAACCGGATAGCTGTTTTGAGCGTTAATCGGCCTAAAGCCTTAAATGCTCTGAACAAGGACACCTTGCTCGAGATTAAGGCTGCGATAGAAGAGGTCAGAGATGATGATTCTATTGATGTGTTAATTATAACCGGTTCTGGAGATAAGTCCTTTGTGGCCGGAGCTGATATAAGCTTCATGGTCAATATTAATGCTCTAGAAGGTCGGGCATTTGGTTTATTGGGGCAAGCCGTGTTCAGACTCATAGAGTCCATGGACAAACCAGTTATTGCGGCTGTAAATGGATTCTGTCTGGGTGGAGGATGCGAATTAGCCATGGCCTGTGATATTCGGATAAGTTCTGAAAAAGGCAAATTTGGGCAGCCCGAGGTTGGCCTGGGGGTTACCCCTGGATTTGGTGGGACCCAGCGTTTGCCCAGGATAGTTGGACCCGGCATGGCTAAACTGTTGCTTTATACCGGAGATACAATCGATGCCATGGAGGCACTTAGAATAGGTCTGGTTGACCAGGTGGTGGCCAAAGAAGACTTGATGGATTATGTCAAGGGGATAGCTAAACGTATCACTGCTAAAGGGCAGCTTTCGGTAAGGTTCTGTAAAGTGTCGGTTAACGAAGGAATGCAGACTGATATAGATAGGGCCATGAGCATTGAAGCTGACTTATTTGGCTTGTGTTTTGCCACCCAGGATCAAAAAGAAGGTATGACGGCTTTTGTTGAGAAGAGAAAAGCCAACTTTATGGGGAAATAGAAATTAGGGAGATGAGATTTTATGGATTTTAGTTTAAGCGAAGAGTCATTAATGATGCGGGATATGTTTAGGAAATTCGCAAAGAATGAAGTTGAACCCTTAGCAGCAGAGCTGGATAAAACCCATGAATTTCCTATGGTCACTTTCAAGAAAATGGCTGATCTGGGCTTGTGCGGACTGCCGATCCCGGAAGAATGGGGCGGTGTAGGAGCATCCTACCTGGACTTTGCAATATTCGTAGAGGAACTGGCTAAATGCTGCGCTTCTACTGCGGTTATCATGAGTGTACATACCGGCTTGGGATGTATGAGTACCTATCTATATGGTAGCCAACGGCTAAAAGAAAAATATCTGAGAGCTCTGTCTACTGGAGAAATTGTGGGGGCTTATGCCCTTACCGAACCTAATGCTGGTTCTGATGCAGCTTCTCTAAAGTGCAAGGCAGAAGACAAGGGTGATCACTTCCTGATCAATGGCAGCAAAATATTTATCACTAATGGGGGAGTAGCCACTACCTATTGTACCTTCGTAAAAACCGATCCCACCCAGCCCTCAGGCCGTGGGATAACCTGTCTGATCATTGAAAAGGATACCCCGGGATTTACCATGAGCAAACCAGTGGAGAAAATGGGTATGAGTGGATCCCCCACCGTGGAGCTCTATTTTGAAGATGTTAAGGTTCCTAAAGAAAACGTACTGGGTGAAATCAATGATGGCTTTAAGGTAGCTATGGGATTACTGGCTGGCGGCCGTATAACTATAGGTGCTCAGGGCTTGGGTATAGGCGAAGGAGCCCTGGATTTCACCATCAATTATATCAAGGAAAGACAGCAGTTTGGCAAACCCCTGGCCGCCAATCAGGGAGTACAGTTTATGGTAGCCGATATGGCAACAGCTTTGGATGCTGCTCAGTTGCTGATCTATCGGGCAGCTTGGCTCAAGGATAATGGACTGCCTCATAATGCCCAGGCTTCCATGGGCAAGAAGTTTGCTACTGATACCGC
>LSQX01067058.1_pt1 | contig 26899 bp, 20 predicted proteins | sample 654561 | NCBI WGS metagenome assembly LSQX01 (sample SAMN04489861, study PRJNA283612) | anaerobic digester metagenome | isolation source: 4 biogas reactors fed with cattle manure at either 37C or 55C with and... | place: Denmark: Kongens Lyngby | collected 2014
CCTACTGGTCTGCGATATACTATTTGCAGGTGCCAGCAGGCCGGCTATAATCAAAAGAGTCGTACAGATGCTGATACCGCGCTTCATCAGTGAAGTAGTTCTGTTGCAAGTAACAAACCAACGAAGGTACTGCAACAAAAGTATTAAATTTTGTCAACGATAAGTGTTGGGAAACTGGCTAGAAATGCCCGATCTAAGTTTTAGGAACCCAAAGCCTTCAGATTTTCATAAGCCTGAGTCATCCACACAAACAGATCCTTACGGATGGTTAGGAAATAATCTTTTGAACTACCGTGCTTAGAAGGATCGAAGTGGTTAATTCTCTCATACAGATCTTCTTTCATAATGATCGCGTCATTGATAATCTGTTCATAACGTGAGAAATCTTTCTCAGGCTGCTCTTCCATACACGCATAACAATCCAGGATCAGGTCGGAGACCACATAGTTGATATCCCGTTTTAAAATCCTTCTACTAGCCATAATTTTTATTCATGTTGATAATCTAAAAATAGAAAAGTTTTATTAAAAACATAGTCCCACAGATTTTTTAATCATTTTTTCAGCAAGCTGAAAGTCTGACACTTAAAAATCCAGAAGCCGGCTTCCACCGGCTTCTTCTATAAATTAGATGGAGAAGTTGTCGCTCAAGTGCCTGTTGAATCTGCAGCTTGGACCGGAATTGACAATCTGAGTTCCGGGGCAGTATAGTCTGCTTTAGCTTGTAGGGTAACTCTGAGCACGTACATTCCATCGAGAGATGGGGAGACGCGGCACCAGAGATCACCGTCCACATGGGGTATTCTCATGATCAGTTCTCGCGGCCTGTTTTTTATGATGGTTCCACCTACTTTCCTGCAGGAACGGTAGTAGCTTTCCATCACCTCAATTGTAGAGAGCGACCGATCGATTACACCATCTTTCATTCTGGTTTCCAGCCTCATATCCCATGTTGGCCCCATCACAGTTTGCCGAAAAAGGGTATCACCGCTAGTCCAGTTATAGCTCACGTGGTTGAATTTACTATACGCGATTCGGGTGATCACCGATCCTGGGAAATAGTTGATTCTAGGAGGGAGAGCAACGGAGTCCAAATAGCGATCGAAGACAGCAACCGGTGGCTGATCAAAAGCCACACGATTAGTGAAGGGCTTTTCTTTGATCACTCTCAAGCGGTAGTTCTTATCATTTGTCAGCATCTGGCGGCCCCAGATATGTCCTTCGGGATCAGGAATTACGAATTGGAGCTGGGAGGTATCTTCAAAAAAGAAGGTTCCTCCACGGCTAAGAACTTCATCCGCCATGAACTCCTTGAACTTTCTCTTTTGTCTGAAAGCAGAATCGTAGGAGTAACTGATCTCCCAATAGGTTCCCATGGCCTGTCGGTAATTATCCTCCTCGGGGTCTCTGATTTCTATGTAATTGAAATAATTGTATTTCAAGACTTTACCAGGCACATTCAGATAAGATTTAAACTCCGGGGGTTCCGGCCAATTCTCTTCCTGCGCTAACAGCGGGAAAAATCCGAGCAGGAACGTCAAGATTAGGAAATAGAAAGGTAAACGCTTCATACTATCCTCTGGTTACATTTTTTTTCTCAACATTTTTGTCTGATTTTCACCTCCATTCAAAAGGTAAAGAAGCGGCAACGGCCTGTCAGTTTTTTCCCTAAAAGCAGGTTTTTCATGCCAGGGAGTAACGGACAAAACATTGGTAAGATCCATCCAATACTGCAGTCTGGCAGCTTTTAAGTTCCAAGTCATATGCAGATGATTAGCCGGTGCATAATGTTTATACTCGGCCATCGTGGCAAAAGCGGGAGTCAGGAAGGTGTGTGGCCAGGTTGCATTGGAGGATTGGCATACTGCCTTTGCGAGCTTTTCAGGGAGTTCGACGGTTACAGCTTCATCCCAAACCATGGAGAAGAGCCCGGATAGTGCGCTGTAGGCCAGTCGGCCAGCTATTCCTTCGATTCCACCCGGTGTCAGGAAGGTAATACTATTGCCCATACCTGGGAAGTATTCCGGATCAGCTAGTGGGAACGACACGTTGGAGAGGAGCTCTTCCGGACTGGCTCCTGGCAGTCCGGCCCAATTGAATGATGCTGATCCACTATTATTTCCGTCCACAAATCCTCGTTTGGCCCATCGTTCATTCGGATCAATTTTTATACCAAGCCCAGCGGCCATTTGTTGAATCTCCCACGGCTCCCAAACTTTCCGGAAATCCATAAAGAGTGGCGGATTGCCTCCTGATAGGTAGGTAAAGAACAGCATTGTCAGCAGAGCCTGAGCATCAGCTTCAGTAGCAAATGGCATGACCGGTTTTGGTCCGTTATGGTCAAAATCAGAATTCATCAGTGACTCCATCGTGTCAGCTACTGGGAGTGGTAGCCCTCTTCGATCGGAACCCCATTCCAGCTGGGACATAAAACCACCACCAACGGCATTCAATTCCTTCATGATATCCCTGGTAATCAAATACATAGCAAGACTATCATTAAAACGACGGTTATCCGTTTCTGAAGTGATTTCAACCGTAGCTGCATGGGTATCGATCCAGGTGCGTAAGCGGGTTAATTCTTCCTGCTTATAGGCTTTTCTATTCAGCATATCAGCGAGAAGTTTCATATCCAGGCGGGTAATTTCAATACCAAAGGTGTTCCGGGTTGGGATAATATGCTGTAAAGCAGTTTCCATTCCCATGGAATCATGGCCGAAGATCACTACACGTTTACCTTTCAGGTATTGTGCAGTTACTGCGGCATAGAGCCAATCAACCAGGGATTCGAAAGTTTTGTCGGTCATTTCAGGTTCCAATCCCGAATCAGGCCAGGTACCAACATTGATATGCATTAATCGGCCAGATTGAGCAATTGCGCCGGATACTGCATGAGTAAAAACTACCCCTGGCCTGGGTGCACTGTTTCCGCAGGTGAAGTTCAGCGGGGTGTCGGTCGGGAAATGCCCCAGCAAAGAGAGCACCGTCAATTGAGGGAACGCCCAGGTATCGGGCAAACAGACCAAAACAGAGACTCCCTCAGCCAAGAAAGAGCGAGCTACCAAATCAGCCTCACGCTCGGTATCCACCAGCAAATCTGAATAGACGACGGGGATATCGGAACCATCCGGCATTCTAATGGCTCCGGCTAAGCGTGTGGCCGCCAGTTTTACAATATTTTGAGCTCGCAACCGCGATGCTTCGTCAATTCTGGGATCCCCTGTTGCAAAAACCCCGATTACTGGTAGTGCTCGTCCTGAATCATGCTTGGTTGTCACTTTTTTGGCATTCATGGTCTGTCCTTTTTTTCGTTTGATTGCTAAATTAACTATTTTTCGCATATCGGAAGATGATGGCTGAACGCAGAATAGAACAGACCGCAGATGGTTCGCACACCATTTTTATTCCTGAATTGGGTGAGCATTATCACTCAATTCATGGATCGATCAATGAGAGCCTTCATGTTTTTATCGAAAACGGACTGAAGAGAGTCAGGGCTTCCAAAATCCGGATTCTGGAGGTAGGTTTCGGTACCGGACTGAATGCTCTACTCACTTGCCTAAACTCACAATCCTCTGAGAGCCAAATCTATTATGAAAGTTGGGAGAAGTACCCCCTTAAACCCGAAGAGTACCAAATCCTGAATTTTGCGGATTATCTTGGGGGTAACCATCGCCTACTCCTTCAATTACATGAGGCCCCATGGGAAGTTCCCTCCCAAATAACCGATCACTTTACCCTGATTAAGCGAGCTGGAGATATTCGGAATTTCAACTCGGATCATCTATTCGACCTGGTCTATTTTGATGCATTTGGTCCAGCTATCCAACCTGATTTATGGAGCACAGCCGTTTTTTCGAGCATTGCGCAAACACTTGAAGATGAAGCCATTCTGGTTACTTACTCAGTCAAGGGACAAATCAGAAGGAACCTAAAAGAAGCTGGATTCCGAGCTACTAAAGTTCCTGGCCCTAAAGGTAAACGGGAGATCACGGTAGCTTTTTACGGATAAGACTTCGTATGAAATAGTTTAATTTTGGTCAAGAAAAACCTGGAAAATGAAGCGGATTAGTATTTTACTTCTGGTAGTATTCATGAGCATGGGAGTTTGTGCCCAACAATACACCCGGGGGAACATCTCCATGGGATTGACTGTCAGCCTCAACTCCACCAGGCTGCTGAACGACACAGTCCATTATAATAGGACGCTGTTGCCGGGAGCAGGAGTGGACTTCTACAGCTCCTTGAGCAAATCCCTGAAAATCAACTTTGGAGCTCAAGTTTCCATGAAAGGAACAAACGATTTCGACACCCTGGGGGACCTGCGGGGTTTCTATCTTGAGCCCCATATTGCTCTCCAGTTCATCCCGATAAAAAAACTCCGCCTCGAAGGAGGCGTTCAGTACTCCCATGTCGTAGCAGGTCGAACTATTACTCTTGCTGGCGATGCCTCCTCAGGAACGAAATGGCATGACTACCAAGGCCTACGATCACCAATGGAGTACTTTGTCGGATTACATGCCGAACTAGACCGGCGGGTTCATTTTGGTCTTCGCTACTACATACCCCATAAAAGAACTGAATTTAATCGACTGGAAATCAGAGCGATAATATTGATGATCGAAGGGTATACCAAAAGATAAGAATTCCTGCCATTACCCATTCAAAACCTTTGGTTGCAATCGATTGCTTTACAGCATTTCATTTGCTCCTTCGGTTTTTTTATGACATTTTTATCCCCCGTTAATCCACAAGATTTCGACGGATGCAGCAACTCAATGAATTTCTTCTCAAGGTGGACGGAATGATCGGGGGTTCCTCCTGGTTCGTTTACCTTCTCCTAGGTGTAGGGCTCTTTTTCACGATTTATCTAAGGTTTCCCCAGATCAGGTATTTCCGGCACGCTTTAAAGTGCGTTTCAGGAAAATTTGACAAAGGATCGGATCAAGGGGACACTTCTCATTTTCAAGCCCTTTCAACGGCCTTATCGGGAACAGTTGGAACCGGTAACATTGCCGGAGTGGCATTTGCTATCCATCTGGGAGGGCCTGCTGCGCTCTTTTGGATGCTGGTCACAGCCCTGATCGGGATGTGTACCAAATTCGTGGAGGTAACGCTCAGCCATAAATACCGTGATTTCACCGAAAACGGTCAGGTTTCAGGTGGCCCGATGTATTATATGAAGAAGAGACTCAACATCAAGCTCAAAAACGGGCGGATGATCAAAACCGGTTATGTTTTGGGAGGCTTTTTTGCTGCGGCCACCGTCATTAGCTCCTTTGGAACTGGTAACCTACCACAGATCAACAGTATAGCCAACTCCATCTATGCCACCTTCGGAATTAAGCAGATCATCACTGGTGCTGTTCTGGCCGTTATGCTAGCTTTTGTCATTATCGGGGGGATTCAGCGCATTGCCAAGGTGTCCTCCAGGTTGGTTCCTGGTATGGCCCTGATCTATTTTATCGGGGTTGTCCTGATCATCGCCTTTAATATTCAGAATTTACTTCCAAGTATAGCATCGATTTTTACGAATCTATTTACCGGCACAGCGGCTGTCGGAGGATTTCTTGGTGCTGGATTTGCTTTTGCTTTCAACCGGGGAGTCAATCGTGGCCTCTTCTCCAATGAGGCTGGCCAGGGGTCGGCCCCGATTGCCCACTCCGCCGCCCGCGCCCATGAACCGGTATCCGAAGGAATAGTGGCCATCCTGGAACCGTTTATTGATACGGTGATCATTTGTATGCTCACCGGTCTGGCTATCCTCTCATCCGGAGTCTGGAAAGAGAAAATTCCGAACACGTTTCAGATGGCCGACCTAAAAGTGCTGGAACGGGTTTATGATCAAAAAAAATCCACCGATGTTGAAAAGCTGGCCGACTATCTGAACCAACGCGACACGATCGCCTTGTTCAACGGCAATTTAACCATCGTTGACGGAGTGATCAGCAATGAACTTTCTATCCTACATGCACGCTCCCTAGCCGAAGACATCACCGTCAAATCAGGCAACCAACCTTTCAACGGTACTCTCTCAGTGGCCAATGGATCCATCGTTGCACTACCAACTGGACTAAGCATGGAGGGAAAATCGCTGCTACATAGCGCACCTCTGACAACCGAAGCATTTAAGAAAACCTGGCTGGGGGATTTCGGGAAATATATTGTCAGCATTGGCCTGTTATTATTTGCCTTCTCAACAGCCATCGCCTGGTCCTATTATGGCGATCGAGCTATGACGTATCTATTTGGTAGCAAGTCAGTTATATGGTATCGTATTGTCTATGTGATCGGCTTTTTTCTAGCATCCTTCACCGATACTACCCTCATTTGGACCTTCTCGGGAATCGCCATAGCTTTTATGACCATCCCCAACCTTTTCGGAATTTTCACCTTGCACCGAGAGGTTAAACAGACGATACGGGATTACTGGATCCAGATGAAAGAAGAACATCCAGAGATGAAGATACCGGAGAAGAATATCAGGTAATTCGCTTAATAGGATAATCTTACAATCGTAATTCCGGTTCCTCCGAAACGGATATCCTCATCCTGGTAATGGCTAACAACATCAACACCAGATAGATACTCTCGAATCAGGTTACGCAGAATGCCATCACCTTTTCCGTGAAGGATTCGTAGATTTGTTTCACCGACCATCACAGCTTCATCAATAAACTCGGTAACTCGTTGCAGGGCCTCATCGGCTCTCAATCCACGAAGATCGAGGTTAGGGGAAAAACTTAGGCGGCGCGCTTCCAGGTCATATCCGCCAAATGGTTTGGTTTTATCGCTATTTCCAGTCTTTTCGCGGTATTCCTTCTCTGATACCGGCTCCACCTGGTCAATCGGAATCGTGGTAATCATCTGACCAACAGCAATTACTAAATTACCCTCCCGCGTATCAAGAATCTCTCCATACAAATCACGGTCAATTAGTCTTATCTTCCTGCCCTTGATCCAGTTGGATGTAGATTCGGGCTTCTTTTCTTTAACTTCTGTCGGGCCTGCCCCAAACTTTTTCCTGGCTTTAGCAGCTACTTTTTCTCCGTCTTCAATGGCTTGATCGCTCTCCTTTTTCCTGACCTCCAGGGACCCTTTTACCTGATTTCGGAGCGAATCTAACTCACTCCTCACTTTCTTTGAACGCTCCTTATCTGCCTGCGATTCACGAATTTCCCTGATTGCCTGCTCGATCTTACGATTGATTCCGGCCAGTAGGTCTTCTGACTCCCGCCTGGTTTCTGCCAGGATCTTCTTTCGTTCCTTCTCGGTTGCAGCAACCAGATCTGTATATTTAACCATCAGCTCATCCAAATCGCGTGACGACCGGCGGATCTTATCCCGCTTCGTTTCCCAGTACTTTTTGTCACGTGAAATCTGCCGAAGATGCTGATCAAAACTGACCTGCTTTGTTCCGATCTTCAGCGATGCACGTTCCAAAACAGATTCGGGCAACCCAATATTCCGCGCAATCTCAAAAGCAAAAGAGCTGCCAGGTTTGCCAATCTCCAACTCAAACAGGGGTCTCATTCGCTGGGCATCAAAACGCATGGCAGCATTTAATATACCCTCCGCCCCCGACGCAAAATGCTTGAGATTGGAGTAGTGAGTCGTAATCACCCCAAAAGCACCGGATCCAGCGATCTCTTCCAAGATAGATTCAGCAATGGCACCACCCAGTTGCGGCTCCGTTCCGGTACCAAATTCATCTATCAAAAAGAGAGTGGAAGAATCCGACTGGCGGATAAAATGCTTCATGTGAAGCAGGTGAGAACTATACGTACTCAGATCATTTTCAATTGATTGCTCATCGCCTATATCGACTAAAAATTGTTTAAAAACACCTGATACCGAACCTTCAGCCAGCGGGGGAAGAAAGCCCGATTGAATCAGATATTGAATTAAACCAACAGATTTAAGACAGACAGACTTCCCCCCTGCATTAGGTCCGGAAATCAGTAAGATCCGTTTTTCTTGTGTTAGCTGAATGTCTTGAGGAACAATCTGCTTACCTTCTTGCTTAAAGGCCAGGTAAAGCAAGGGATGTTTTGACTCTCTCCAGCTGATCTCCGGATGATCCGAGAGTTGTGGCTTACACCCCTCCCAACGAATCGACAAGCGGGCTTTTGCCCTCACCAGATCCAACTCACCCAGCAGGTGATTCCATTCGGACATCTCAGAAAAATAAGGCCTAAGAAAATTCGTCAGGTCAGTTAAGATTCGAATGATTTCGCGCTGCTCTGCAAGCTCCAGCTCCCTTAACTCATTGTTCAATTCGACCAACTCTATGGGCTCTACAAAGGCTGTCTTCCCGCTAGCCGATTCATCGTGAATCAATCCTGCAATTCTCCGTTTATTAAACACGGGAATCGGAATCACAAGTCGGCCATCACGTATCGAAGCTTGCGTGTCCTGTTCGATCCATCCTTCCGTTCGGGCCGACTGGAGAATTCTTTCCATTCTCCTGCCAATCGAGCTTTGAAGATGAACCATCTCCTGCCTAATCTGCCGTAGAGCCGGGGATGCCTGATCGCGAACCTGCCCATTGCGTCCAAAAACCTGATCAAGCTGCTCCTGAATCAATGGAGAAACTTTAAGCCCTATCACCATCTTTTGTAGAACAGGATAGAGCGTTTTCTCCTTCCGGTCGAAATACTGCCCGATCTGCTTCACCGACTGGATCAGACGCCGAATATCAAGCCATTCTGGGACATCCAGCCAGGTCCCTACAACCATTGCGCGGGAAACAGGATTTCGGATATCCACCGGTGCTATCTCCGGAAAATCAGTACCAAAGCGAAGTATGGCACTCATCTCATCTGTTCCGTCGAGCTGACACGCAATGTCCTCCCGGTTAAAAGCAGCCGTCATGTTTTCAGCAAGTTCTTTGCCTACTGGACTATCACAGAGATCGATAACCCGCTTCCGGATTTGGGAAAAACCTATCTTCTCTTCAAATGTATCGGGATAAATCAAGGCAGAGCGTATTATTTCACTGCAAAAGTAACAAATCAAAAAATGTTATAATTTACCTGCCCCGCAATCCGGGTTCCTCGACAAAAAATAACGAAAATGAAGAAATTCAAGGTTAAACATATTATTTGGGATTGGAATGGCACATTACTGAACGACAAGTGGTTATGCATAGAGTCGATCAATTCATTACTGACTTCAAGGAGCTTACCCGGAATTGATGAGAACCGTTATGCCGAGATTTTCGATTTTCCGGTTAAGGATTATTACGAACGTGCTGGCTTTGATTTCACCCGTGAGCCCTTTGAAAAACCGGCCATGGAATTTATTCGATTGTATGACGAGCGACGGACGGAGTGCACCTTGCAGCCGGGTGCCATGAAGGCTTTAGAGGCAATCAGGAGAATTGGTATTGGTCAATCCCTTTTGTCGGCCAGCGAAAAGGGGGTACTTGATGAGATGACCACCTTCCATGGAATCCATGGTTTTTTTGAGGAGGTTAAAGGGTTGGGCGACCATTATGCCAACGGCAAAATCGACCTGGGGCTGGAGCTGATGACAGAGTTGGGCTATCGGCCTGAAGAGGTAGTGATGGTAGGTGACACCAGCCATGACAGTGAGGTGGCCGCTGCCCTTGGAGTTGCATGCATCCTGTACACCGGAGGGCATCATCCGGAAAAACGATTATCCCGTTGCGGAAGAGAACTAATTGATCAACTGGAAGTTGTTCCGGACAAACTGTTAGTCCTGTAAACCCTTCATCGACAATTGGATACGCTTTCTCACCAGGTCAACCTCCAGTACTTTAACTTTTACATGCTGATGTAATTTGACCACCTGGGAGGGGTCAGACACATATTTATCGGCCAGTTGGGAGACGTGCACCAGTCCATCCTGCTTCACGCCAATATCGACAAATGCCCCGAATCGGGTGATATTGGTGACAATGCCCGGGAGCACCATTCCAGCCTTAACATCTTCTAATTGGTGAACATCTTGAGAAAACTCGAAAATCTTGATTCGTCCACGGGGATCTCTGCCCGGTTTGCTGAGTTCCTGCAGGATGTCTTTTAGCGTAGGCAAGCCAGTTTCAGAGGTAACGTACTTTTCCAGTTTGATGGCCGAGCGTTGGGCGGGATCCGTAATCAGATCGTTCACCGAGCAGCCCAGGTCACGAGCCATCTGCTCGACCACGCCATAGCTTTCGGGATGCACGGCACTATTATCCAGCGGATGTTCTCCTCCCCGGATCCGAAGAAATCCAGCGGCCTGCTCAAACGCTTTACATCCAAGTCGGGGTACCTTAAGAAGCTCTTGACGACTCTTCACGGGACCATTTTCGTGGATATAGTCGGTGATGTTTCGCGCCAGAGCAGGACCTAGCCCGGAGACGTAAGTCAGCAGATGCCGACTTGCGGTATTAACCTGAACGCCAACCTTATTCACACAGCTCACCACCACCTGATCGAGACTCTCCTGAAGTCGTTTCTGATCCACATCATGTTGATACTGCCCCACCCCGATTGATTTCGGATCAATTTTCACCAGTTCAGCCAGCGGATCCATCAGTCGACGACCGATTGAGACTGATCCTCTGACCGTCACATCGTAATCCGGAAACTCCTCTCGTCCGACATCCGAAGCCGAATAGATGGAGGCGCCATTTTCGCTAACCACATAAACCTGTACATCGGTTTCGAAACGGACATAGTTACGGATAAAATATTCGGTTTCCCGACTGGCGGTTCCGTTCCCAATGGCAATCGCTTCGATTTTGTACGCATCGACCAGGGATTTTATCTTTTTTGCTGCCTGGGATGTCTCTCGCTGAGGTGGATGAGGGTAAATTGTCTCATTATGAACCAGATTTCCCTGTTTATCGAGGCAGACCACCTTGCAACCGGTCCGAAAACCGGGGTCAATGGCCAGGATGCTTTTCTCACCCAGTGGTGGCATGAGGAGCAGCTGCTGGAGGTTATCGGCAAATACTCGAATAGCCTCATCATCAGCTTTTTCCTTATAAAGGTTTCGATATTCGGTTTCGATCGATGGCCCAAGCAGGCGCTTATAAGCGTCTTTCGCAGCAGTTTGCACTTGTTCTGCACAGGCACTGTTATTTCTCAATACCCGTTCGTTGATACGTTCCAGGGCGAGTTCCTCTTCGGGCTCGACGGAGACGCGCAGGAATCCTTCACGCTCTCCACGAAATAGGGCCAAAAGACGGTGGGAAGGACATCTTTTTAGTGGTTCGTGAAACTCGAAATAGTCGGCATACTTTGCACCCTCTTCCTCTTTGCCTTTAATCAGTTTCGACTTAACGAAGGCGTTACGTTCGTACACACGGCGAACAGCATTTCTAACCCGCTGATCTTCATTGATCCATTCGGCAATGATATCTCGTGCACCACCAAGAGCTTCCTCAACTCCTGCAACCTCTTCATTTACATAATTTTCAGCCAAAACAGCAGGATTTACACTTCGTTGCTGCATGATCATTTCCGCCAGCGGCTCAAGGCCCTTCTCCCGTGCTTTGCTTCCCCGGGTTTTTCGTTTGGGTTTATATGGAAGGTAAAGATCCTCCAGTTCGGTCATGCTGATAGCGTTGAGGATACTTTTCTCCAAATCAGCAGTTAGCTTTCCCTGTTCGGTGATAGTATCCAGGATCGTCTGGCGGCGTGCATCCAGCTCCTGGAGTCTGTCCGACTGTTTTTTGATTTCCATCAGCTGGACTTCGTCCAGACTGCCGGTTTTCTCTTTCCGGTATCTGCTAACAAATGGAATGGTTGCTCCTTCTCCGAAAAGATGGAGGGTATTGCGAACCTGCCAAGCATCGAGGTTCAAACCGCTGGCGATTTGGTTTATGTGTCCTTCGTTCATAATCTATAATCATCTGATCTTCTGACAGATATAATTCCCTTTATTTTTCTTAACCGGTTGATAATAGAATCCAGGTGGACTTTATCCTGAACATTCAGGGTGTAGGTCCCCTCGAAGAGAGCTTCTCTGGCCACGATATTCATAGCCCGCAGGATCAGTTTTGGGTCGGATGAGAGCTGTTTGCTGATCTCGTTGACCACGGAAATATCATCCATTCCGGAGATGAGTATATTTACGGTAAAAGAGGCGGTTTCTCCGTGTGACTCCGACCAGCGAACTTTCACGATTCTATACGGGTATCTTTCGATCATCTGTTTAGCATTGGGGCAATTGATCCGGTGGATTTTAGTCCCATCCTTAACTGTAACAAATCCAAAGACCTCATCTCCATAAATAGGGTTACAGCATTTTGCCATACGATAATCGACACGATCGAGGGCATTATCGATGATCAGGTAGTCCTCTTGTTGGCTCACCGTTTTGGCAAAAGCGGAGATTTTTCGCACTGGGGCAGCTTTTTCCCTCAGGATTTCGGAGGGGGCTTTTTCCCGAAGAAACTCCTTGAGGGATGCCATATCAACGCGGTTTTCAGCCACGGCCTGATAAAGGTTCAGTGCATCCTTAAGATTGAGCCAGTTAACGATTTTCTGGATCGTTGAAACGTCATCTTTAATTCGCCACTGCTCCAGCTTTCTGTTTAATATTTCCTTTCCCTCGTCGGCCTTATTAAACTCCGCCTCTTTGAGAAAGCGTTTGATTCGGGCTCTGGCTTTAGATGTTATCGCGATGTTCAGCCAGTTCAGATTAGGTCTTTGCTGGGCTGCAGTGAGTACTTCAACCTGATCGCCATTGACCAGGCGTTGTCTGATTGGCACAATCTGGCCATTAACCCGCGCTCCGGTGCATTTGGAGCCCACCTCACTGTGAACAGCAAAAGCAAAATCGAGCACAGTTGATCCCGACCTCAGTTTCAGCAAATCACCCTGGGGTGTAAAGATGTAGATTTGATCGGAGTAGAGCTCTGTTTTTGCCCTCACCTCATCAGCATTACGGGTACCCAATGAAGTCCCGAGGGCTTCACGTATTTCTGACAGCCAGGCTGTTCCCTCAACATCCAGGTTATTCTCTTTGTAACGCCAATGAGCGGCATGACCTTTTTCGGCGATTTCATCCATACGTCTGGTGCGTATCTGTACCTCCACCCACCGGCCTTCCGGCCCAATCACCGTGGTATGCAAAGATTCATATCCGTTAGGTTTAGGGGATGAAATCCAATCCCGCAGACGTTGTGGATTGGGCTGATAGATGTCAGTCACGATGGAATAAATCTGCCAGCAATCAGCTTTTTCGTTGTCGGAAGGATTATCCAGGATGATCCGAATGGCAAACAAGTCGTAAACCTCCTCGAAATCAACTCCTTGAACCATCATTTTTCTCCAGATAGAAGGAATTGCTTTGGTCCGGCCTTTGATATCACATCGGTATCCCTTGGCCACCAACTCATTCCTGAGCGGTTCGATGAATCGGTTGATATATTCCTCGCGGTTGCTTTTTGACTCATCCAGTTTTCGGAGGATGGTCCCGAAGACATCTGGCTGCTGGTATTTCAAAGCAACCTCTTCGAACTCCTGTTTAATCAGGTATAATCCCAGGCGGTGGGCTATTGGAGCGTAGAGATCACGGGCCTCATGCGCCATTCTCAGTTGTTCGTCGGGTGGTAAAGAATGGATATTCCGGAGGGCAAACAGGCGTTCTCCGGTTTTGATCAGGATAATGCGCACATCTTCGGAGATACTGAGTAGCAGCTGAATGAACTTATCGGCATGAATTCTGGTTCGACTGGTATTCAGTCCATCGATTTTTTTAAGCCCATCAAGGATTCTCAGCATAACAGGCGAGAATTCGCTTGTGATTCTCTCTGGCAAAAGCCATCCCTTATTATAGGGCAAAGAGAGGTAACATGCTGCTTCTGAAAGGCTTCCAAGGCCAAACTCTTCGGTTACGATAGCTGCCATTCCCGATATACGGGCTTGGATTTGGTCACTTTCCGGATGCTCTGTGGCAGAGAGAAATTCCAGTAGCAGTGATTGTGCAGCATTGATGAGGCTGTCACTGAGCGGGTCCATGATCTGTGGAGGAGATCAGTTTGAGGTAAATAGCCAGCGACACCCAGGCATCGGTGGCAGCGTATCGTATCTGGGACTCTGAGAGAACTTCGGCATCCCAGTTGGAGAGTTGTTGTGATTTAGAGATCCTAAATCCGAGGACGATGGCCGCGAGTTTTCTCAGGCCAAAGTTCTGGATTCCATACTTTGGCACCAGTTCCTGAAGATCAATAAACCCTTCAGGTTTACCGCTCATTAGCTTTCTAATCAAGCGAATATCATCGCGAATAGCAGCACCAATTTTCAGAATGGATGGGTCGGCACAGATCGTGAGCAAATCGGGAACCTGGCCAATCCGGTTCAAGCGAAAAAGCCAGGCTTCCTTTTCTGTAGCCAGTTGCAGCATGGAGACCGGGTTGTTTTCTCCCTTTTTGAATGATGGTTTAGTCTCCGTATCAAAACCCAGAACACGTTCTTGCGACAAGCGTTTTACGGCAGCTCGAGCATCTTGGAGGTTATCGATAATATAAGTATCCCCTTCAAATGCCTTCAATGGCAGACTCTTGAGTTCTTCAGAATCGATTTGACTTGCAAACATTTGATACAACAGATCTTTGGAAACTGGGGCCAAATTTACCTGTTTTTTCAGACTTCCCCTCTCCAGTGCAGTAAACCCTCCTCCCGGACAATCAGTCCACGGTTAAAAAGATCGTCCAGCACCCTGGTTATTTCGGACGACTCGGCCGCGATATTGGCGATCAACGCGTGGAGCTCAACCGGTCCTTCAGTAACAATGCTGGTAATCCGCTGCAAAATTTCATCCTGGGTACACGGATCAGTTCGTCCATCATTTGGTCTTACGCACACATCGCACTGACCGCACCGATATGGATCCCGCTCACCGAAATAGAGCAGCAGCAGCTGGCTCCGGCAACGATAATCCGATTCTGCATAATGGATCATGGTTTGAAGGCGGAAGCGGGTGGTTGATTGGAGGCTCTCGTAAAATTTCTTATTGAACAACAGCGACTTATCATCCAGTCGCTCAGCAACAAAAATAACCTGAGGAGTTTTTTTCGGCTTGATATAATAGAGGATACCCATCTGGTGTAGGGCATTTAACGCAGACTGAACAGCTTCGGTAGAGATTTTTGCTTTGGCAGCAATGGCTGATTCCTCAATCCGGATAAAATCGGAAAACATGCCGGAATAGATCCTGAGCAGGAGCTTAATAAAACCGTCATACCGATCATTAGCCACCTGAAACCGGTAGAGGTCATCGCGGGTAACCCGGAAGTGAATCCTGGCCGGAAGATCCAGATCCTCCGTCAGTTCCAGGTAACCACTCTTTTCCAGGTGCTTGAGTGCATGATAGGTGGTCAGCGAGTGAAAGCTGAATTTAGAGCAGAAATCCATCAGATCGAAATCAAATACCTGGTTTTTCCCTGTTCCGGGGATCACTTGGTAATAGTTCCCGAGAGCTTGATAGATCTTGCGGATGGTGGCTGTATCCGGAAAGCGTACACGAAATCCCTTTTCAAGAGAGAGTTTATCGGACGTATGATACAGAAGGACAGCGTAGGACTTTTTCCCATCTCGCCCAGCCCTACCGGCTTCCTGGAAATAGGCTTCCGGAGAATCGGGCAGATCGGCATGAATCACAACGCGTACATCGGGTTTATCGATACCCATGCCAAACGCATTTGTCGATACCATGATACGGATCTTTCCGCGCGTCCAGTCGTCCTGACGCTTTTTGCGGTCGGCCGCCTCGAGTCCGGCATGGTAAAACTGGGCAGTCAAGCCGTGGCGGGTTAAAAACTCCGCTATCTCCTTGGTTTTCTTACGGTTTCTAACATATACAATACCAGTTCCGGGTTGTTTATTAAAGATCTTAAGCATATAGGCATACTTATCCTCGGTTTTTCGCACGAGGTAGATCAGATTTTTCCGCTCGAAGGTTTGGCGGATGACATTCTTCTCCCGGAAGGCCAGCTTTTCCTGGATATCTTCGGCCACTGCCGGAGTAGCGGTAGCTGTCAAGGCCAGGACCGGAACTCCCGGAAGATAACGCCGGATGTTGGCAATAGTGAGGTAGGATGGCCGAAAATCATACCCCCACTGGGAGATACAGTGAGCCTCATCAACAGCGATGAGGCATACCTTCATACTCTCAAGGCGTTTCAGGAACAGATCAGTTGACAGGCGCTCCGGGGAGAGGTAGAGGAATTTATATTCGCCGTAAATGCAGTTATCGAGAGCAATATCCAGTTCAAATGAACTCAACCCCGAATGGATAGCCACGGCTCGTATTCCTCTGGCCCTGAGGTTCTCTACCTGGTCCTGCATCAAAGAAATCAGTGGAGTCACCACCAGGCATAGTCCCTCCATTGCCAGTGTGGGAACCTGGAAGGTGATTGACTTACCTCCACCGGTTGGCATGAGGGCGAGGGTATCCCGGCCATCCATGACAGAACGGATGATCTCCTCCTGCAGTGAACGAAAGCCGGAGTACCCCCAGTACTGGGCCAGTATTTTACGGTACGCCTCCAAATCAGAGAGAAATTTGTAATTTAGCGCAAATTTATCAGTTCTTAAAATCATCTGTATGTCATTTCTAACGGATAAAATCGATTTTGAAGGGTTAACGTTTGATGATGTCTTACTAATTCCGTCATATTCAGATATTTTACCTCGGGATGTGGATATTACCACTCATTTTACCCGCAACATCCGTCTCAATACTCCAATTGTATCCGCCTCGATGGATACCGTCACCGAAGCAGCCATGGCTATGGCCATTGCCAGGGAAGGCGGCATTGGTGTGATTCACAAGAACATGACGATTGAAGATCAGGCCAAACAGGTTGTTTCGGTAAAGCGGGCTGAAAACGGAATGATCATGGATCCGGTGACGATTTTCCCATTCCAGACGGTGGGTGATGCCAGAAAGCTGATGCACGAGTTCAAGATTGGGGGGATCCCTGTCATCACTGAGAATAAAGTGCTGGTTGGAATTGTTACCAACCGCGACTTACGCTTCGAAAAAGATGACGACCGGGTCATTAGCGAGGTTATGACTCAGGAAAACCTCGTAACAACTGATGCTTCGACCGGTTTGGGTAAAGCGGAGGAGATCCTCCAGAAGAACAAGATTGAAAAGTTGCCGGTTGTTGACAAAGATTATCGGTTGGTTGGATTATTGACTTACAAGGACCTGACCATCACAAAGGATCGTCCAAATGCCTGCAAAGATGAGCAGGGAAGACTTCGGGTGGCAGCTGGAGTTGGTGTCACGCTCGACACCTTGGACCGGATTTCCGCCCTGGTGGCTGCGAATGTAGATGCTATCGTGATCGATACTGCCCACGGGCACTCCATGGGGGTGATAGAAATGCTCAAAAAGGCCAAAAGTCAGTTTCCCAATATTGAATTCGTGGTAGGAAACATTGCCACTGGAGATGCTGCCCGTGCCCTCGCCTCCGCCGGCGCCTCAGCAGTAAAGGTTGGGATTGGGCCAGGCTCTATCTGCACCACACGGGTCATCGCTGGTGTCGGTGTTCCGCAGCTGACCGCTATCTACGAGGTGGCCAAAGCACTTCGGGGAACGAACATTCCGGTGATTGCTGACGGAGGCGTTCGCTACTCTGGAGATGTCGTTAAAGCTCTTGCCGCCGGAGCCGATTCGGTCATGGCAGGATCTCTGTTCGCCGGAACGGAAGAGTCTCCCGGCGAAACCATTATCTATCAGGGCCGTAAGTTCAAATCCTACCGCGGAATGGGATCGATTGAAGCTATGCAAAGAGGCTCCAAAGATCGCTATTTCCAAGATGTTGAGGATGACATAAAGAAACTCGTGCCTGAAGGAATCACCGCCCGGGTAGCTTTTAAAGGATCTCTTAACGAAGTGATCTATCAGCTTATTGGCGGCCTGAGAGCCGGAATGGGCTATTGCGGTGCCCGCAATATCAACGAGCTCCAGAAAGCCAGATTTGTCAGAATAACAACCAGTGGCGTGATTGAAAGCCACCCTCACGATGTTGCTATTACGCGTGAATCACCGAATTATTCGAGAGAGGCTTAACCAAATAATAACAAAACAGCGTTTTGAACGTTTGATAAGGACTTTCATTACTAACTAGTCGAACGCATGAACCACAGATTTTTTTCAAGATTCATTCTCGCAGTAATGATGACCTTCATCGGTCTCGCTGCCCGAGGACAGGAGCAGACTTTGATGACTATCGATGGGGAACCTGTGACTGTCAAAGAGTTTACCCGGATATTGAATAAAAACAAAAACAACCTGGCGAGTCAACAAACCAACATCGAAGAATCGCTCGACTTATACATCAACTTCAGGCTTAAGGTCAAGGAAGCTGAAGCCCTCGGCCTTGACACCACCGCCCGTTTTAAGGCTGAGCTGGAGCAATACCGGGTGCAGCTGGCCAAGCCATACCTGATGGACCAGGAGGTCACCGATGAGCTCGTTTACGAGGCTTACGAAAGGAGCCTTTGGGAGGTAAAAGCCTCCCACATTCTAATCGGTCTCAATCCCGATGCATCGGGCCAAGACACCCTCCTCGCCTACCGTAAAGCTATGTCTATTCGGGAGAGAATTGTCGGTGGCGAAGAATTTGATCAGGTGGCCGCCGAAGTGAGTGAAGACCCCTCCGCTAAAGCTAATGCAGGTGATCTTGGCTATTTTTCGGCTCTGTGGATGGTTTATCCCTTCGAGAATGCAGTATACGGCATGGAGATTGGCGATGTCAGCATGCCCGTGCGCACCCAGTTCGGGTATCATATCCTAACACTGACCGACAAAAGGCCTGCACGTGGGAAGATCCAGGTAGCATCAATATGGAAAGCTTTCAATTTTGGAATGTCTGACCAGGAAAAAGCAAGAATCAAGGAGGAAGCCCATAATATTTACCTGCAATTACGGTCAGGAGCCGATTTCAACGAACTATTCCGGAAATATTCCGACGATCGCAACCAATCGAACCGCGGTGACGCCGGATACTGGCTGGGAATCAATGAGAAAGAACCAGTTTTTGAAGAGGCTGCTTTTGCTTTGAAAAATATTGGGGACTATACCGAACCCATTGAGACTTCTCTTGGCTATTTCATCATTCGTTTGCTCGACCGGAAACCACCCGAAAGCTTTGAGGAAGCAAAAAGCACGCTGTATTACAAGATATCCCGCATGCCCGACCGCGCCATGAAGAGCGAAACAGCTGTTGTCGATAAACTTAAAAAGGAATACAATTTCAGGATAAATCAACCAAATTATGAAGAGTTCTACCGCCTGGTCGATCCCTCCATTTTTGAGTCACGCTGGGATCCAAACCCAGCCCTAAATAAAACAGGCGAACTGTTTACCCTAGCAGATCGGACTTGGAAACAGGCCGATTTTGCCCGATTCCTGGCACTAAACATGAAAGAGAGCACCATCCGAACTGTTGCAGAATATGTTGACGACCGTTTTAACGAGTTCGTGAAGACTGAAATTCTGAAATACGAAGAGTCACAGCTGCTCCGCAAATATCCCGAGTATCGTGATCTCTATCAGGAGTTTCGCGATGGGAACCTCTTCTTCGAAATCGCCGACAAAAATGTCTGGTCAAAAGCATCTAACGACTCCGTCGGACTGGTGCGGTTCTTTGAATCTCGCCGCTCAGAGTATATGTGGCCCGAAAGATTGGATGCCATGATCATCGAATGTAAAGGAAGCAATCAACTCGATAAAATGATTGACGAGATTCGCTCCACGATGAATAAAAGTTGTAAAAACGGATGCAACGGAACCCAGACAGAAGAGATCATCGGCAAAATCACCACCAAATACCAAGGAAACAGCTTCGGAATTATTGACCAGCTCTTTGCGAAAGGGGACCAATGGCTTATCGACCAGATTAAATGGAAGAAAGGGCCCTCCGAGGTTTTCGTGAATCCTGACAGCAAATCATTCGTCTGGATAAATCAGATCGTCAAGCCTCAACCGAAAAAACTAGAAGACGTTAAAGGACTGGTAATTGCTGATTATCAAGACTATCTCGATAAAGAATGGGTCAAGGAACTCAGAAAAAAATATGAGGTTAAAATAAACCGGGATGTCCTGTCGAAAATTACGTTATAAATCCCTACCGGTCTGGCTAATCCTGTTCATGCTTCTGGCTGTCGGGTTGTCCGGCTGCAACTGGATAAAAGGACGATCCGGCGAAGAACCCTTAGCCAAAGCTTTTAATAAATATCTGTATCCTAGTGATGTCATGGGTCTTATCCCGAAAGGATCTACTCCCGAAGACAGCATCATCCTGGTCAAGTCGTACATTGATTTATGGCTCAAGAAACAAGCGGTATTGAACCGGGCAGAGTTCAATCTCCCAGAGGATAAGAAAGATTTGGAGAAACAGATTGAAGAGTATCGAACCTCGCTGCTGATCTATGAATATGAAAAGATCATGGTAGCACAAGACCTTGACACGACGATCACTAATGCCCAGATCAAAAAATACTATCTCGACCACGCCGAAGATCTTCCGTTACAACATCCAATCATCAAAGGAGTCCTCATCAAGGTACCAGCTACTTCAACCAAGCTGAAAGAGTTTAGAAAGAACATTAAAGCGACGGAAGATCTGTCCTATACCAGCCTTTTCAGCCTCAGCGCTGAGTATGCCGAAAGTGTTGATTCCTACGAGGAGAAATGGATCAATTTCACGCTTCTTTTACAGCAAATTCCCGGAAATTTGGAAAATCAGGAGCAGTTTCTTACCCAATACCGTTATTTGGAGGCTGAAGACGATCAGTTTTTTTACTTTATCAAGATATTCGATTTTAAACTTACGGGAGAGGTACCACCGTTAGACTATATTGAACACGAGATTCGCGACCTTTTGCTGAATCGCCGGAAAATCGATTTTTTGCGTGAGCTTGAAGAGTCAATTTACAATGAAGCGGTTTTACAAAACCAGGTAGAAGTCTATGAAAACAGATAATAAACCCAATCCTATTCTACTGCTACTGTTCTTGCTGATGATTGTGCCAGGCTCACTGCTTGCACAGATCATCGGTCAGCAGGATCCGGTCATCATCGACCGGGTTATCGCCGTTGTTGGACGCCACCCCGTTTACCAGTCAGATCTGGAAGACCACATACGGCAACTCCGGAGTCAAGGAGTAGAATTTGCCGAAGATCCGAAATGTGAGGTACTGGAGTCTCTGCTCATCAGCAAACTCTTAGTCAGTCAATCGGAGATCGACAGTATCGAAGTAGCTGATGATGAAGTCCGCCGAGAGGTTGACAACCGGATAAAGAGCATGATGGCCTATTATCAGGGTGATGAACAGATGCTGGAAACCATGTTTAATAAAAAGATGGTAGAAATCACCCAGGATATGTTCAAACCGATGAAGGAACAGCTCATTGTTAGGCGAATGCAGCAGGAGATTTACAATAAACTAGAAGTAACTCCATCAGAGGTACAGAAGTTCTTTCGGAAGATCCCCGAGAACGAAATCCCACTACGTCCAGAGTCAATGGAAATCAGGGAGATCGCCCTTAAACCCAAAACTTCTGATGCCGAAATCGCCAGAATACAGGCACGCCTGTTAGAGTTCCGGGAACGAATTCAGAATGGTGAAAGAATGAGTACTCTTGCCGCCCTCTATTCCGAGGATCCCGGAACAGCTCCGCGAGGCGGTGAAGTTGGCTTAGTCTTACGTAATAACCTGGCGCCGGAGTTTTTCGCTACAGCAATGAATCTAAAGCCAGGTGAGGTTTCCAGGATTGTCAAGACTGAATTTGGTTACCACATCATCCAACTGATTGAACGACGCGGTGATCTGATCAATTGTCGGCACATCCTTCTCATCCCAAAGCCCTCCTTGGAAGAACAGGAAAAGACCAGTCAGCGGCTCGACAGCATAGCCCAAATCATCCGGGAAGGAAAGATAAAATTCGAGCAAGCGGCCACCCTTTTTAGTGAGGAGAAAAATACCAGCAACAACGGCGGACTAATGGTCAACTTGGCTCAATCACAGAATTATAACACCACCTGGTTTGAGCCTCAGGAATTACCAAAGGAGGTCCTTGATGCCGTCAGAAACCTAAAAGTTGGTGAGATCTCTTCAGTTTTTTCCTCAATAGATTCTAAAAACAACCTGGTTTATAAGATCGTTTCGATCAAAACCCGACGGCCGGCTCACCGGGCTGATTTGAAAATGGATTATCAGTACATTCAATCGCTCGCCCTACAAGAAAAACAAGAAAAAACCCTCAGCGAGTGGGTCAGCAGAAGACAAAAAACAATGTTCATCCGGATTGATCCGGATTTCAGGGGTTGCCAATTTGAAAACGACGGCTGGGTTAAATAAACGTGTAACAGTATGAGTGACAAAGAAGCGGTTGACCAGTTAAGAAATTCCTACGAACAGTTTTTTAATGAGATCCGCAAGGTCATTATTGGCCAAGATGAGGTAGTCAAGGAGGTTCTCATCAGTATCTTCAGTCGGGGGCATTGTCTTCTTGTTGGAGTTCCCGGGCTTGCTAAAACTCTGTTAGTCACAACAATAGCAAAGATTCTCGGACTCGATTTCAAACGAATTCAATTTACCCCTGATCTCATGCCATCGGACATTATTGGCACGGAGATACTCGATTCTAACCGCGTGTTCCGTTTTGTTAAGGGGCCGTTGTTTGCCCACATGATCCTGGCAGATGAGATCAATCGTACCCCGCCCAAAACGCAGTCGGCTCTGCTGGAAGCCATGCAGGAAAAGTCGGTCACCTCGGGTGGCATCCGGTATCAATTAGAAGATCCATTTTTTGTCCTGGCAACGCAAAATCCGATTGAACAAGAGGGAACTTATCCTCTGCCGGAAGCGCAGCTCGACCGGTTTATGCTCAACGTACTGCTTGATTATCCCGAGGTTGAAGATGAAATTGATATTGTTCGTCGTACCACATCGGATGAAATTTCTGATCTCAATCAGGCTATCAGCCGTGAAGAGATTCTCTTTTACCAAGGATTAATCCGGCGGGTTCCTGTTAATCGCTCGGTTATCGAATGGGCTGTCAATCTCACCTCTAAGACCAGGCCAAACAGTCAACTAGCACACCCCATGGCCAAAGAGTTTCTCACCTGGGGAGCCGGGCCCCGGGCCTCCCAATACCTGATCATTGGTGCCAAAACGCATGCGGTACTTCACGGAAAATACGCCCCTGACATTGAAGATGTTAGAGCCATTGCACCAGCCATTCTCCGTCACCGGATTATCCGGAATTACAAAGCTGAGGCTCGCGGTATATCGGTGGAAGACATCATCCATGAAATGCTGGCGTAAATCCATTCTCCTGGCGGTCATGCTACTGACAATCAGCTTGTCAGACAAAGCTCAGGAAGCCAAAATTGTGGATTTTACGGCCGATCTAATTGAGTATAATGAATCGATAGGAAAAGGTATCCAGCGCCTTATTGGGAACGTTTGGATGAAGCATAAAAACCTCGAACTCACTTGCGACAGTGCTTATCTCGACCAGGCCAACAGCAGATTCAAGGGATACAGTCGGGTACACATCATCAAAGCCGATACCCTCCACGTTTATTCCAGGCATATCGACTACAACGGTCGCGATGAAATCTCCCGCCTCGAAGGACAGGTCAGGATGGAAAACGGAGTCACCAGTCTGAAAGCACCTCGGCTCGACTACAACATGAAGGAAGAGATTGCCTGGTATTATGGCGGAGGACAGATCATCGACAGTTCCAATACGGTAGAGAGTTTCTGGGGTTACTATTTCGTTGATAGTGATGAGTTTGTCTTTAATGAGAACGTGATCTTCACGAATCCCGACAATACGTTGGTGACTGACAGCATGAAATACAACAGTAAAACAGAGCAAATGTGGTTTGACGGTCCTAGTCAGATTTTTAGCGACACCAACTATATCTCCTGTAATCGCGGCTTTTATGATTCAAGAAACCGGATCTCCACCTTCACCAGTGAGGTGTTTATGCAGGCCAAGGAGCAACTGCTCTGGGCCGACAGTCTGGTGTATAATCAGGATGATCGTTTTACAGAAGCGTTCGATCACGTTAAACTACAGGATACTATTGAAAACGTGGTCATTCAAGGCGAACGGCTCTTTTACGATGAAGACGAGAATAGTTTCAGGATGACGGAGGATGTCTATTTCATCACGGATACGGATAATGACAGCCTTTTCATGTATTCCGACACCCTTTTTTCAATCCGGGTTGAAGAGCGCAATACCAGGAAAATACAGGCATATCCAAGGGTCCAATTTTTTCGGGAAGATATTCAAGGCCGTTGCGACTCGCTGGGTTATGTGATTGCAGATAGCCTGATCCAGTTATTCAAAACCCCGGTTGTCTGGAAAGATAATAATCAGATGACTGCTGATTCTATTTCCATCTTTCTGATTGATGACGGCATCGGGCGCATGGTTCTCAACGGTTCGGCTTTCCTGATAACCAGGGAAGATTCACTTTACTACAATCAAATAAAAGGCAAAAAAATCATCGGCTACTTCAGCGACGGGAAGTTGAGTCATGTAGATGTCACCGGAAATGGGGAGAGTCTGTTTTACCCCAAAGATGGTGAAGAAATCATTGGGCTCTACAAAGCTGTCAGTAGTAGCATAGCCATTCGTCTCTTAGATGGGAAAATCAACAAAATCAGCTTTTTAATTGACCCTGACTCCAAACTTTTACCGATTAAGGGACTGAGCCACAACGACAGGTTCCTGGAAGGTTTTCGATGGTTAGGAGATAAACGGCCTGCCGATCGGCAGGATGTGAGCAATTGGAAATAAAAAAGGCGCTCATCGCGCCTTTAAATCGTTAATACTCTTCTTCGTTGAAGAAAAAATCGTCTTTACTGGGATAATCTGGCCAAATATCCTCAATGCTTTCGTAGATTTCACCTTCGTCCTCGATCTCCTGAAGGTTCTCAATCACTTCAAGCGGGGCGCCTGATCGAATTGCAAAGTCGATCAGCTCATCCTTTGTGGCTGGCCATGGAGCATCCTCTAATTTAGAAGCCAATTCAAGCGTCCAATACATATCCAAATAGTTTTACTGGCAGAATTTTCCGCAAATGTAAACCATTTAACCAAATAAACAACCGAAAAAAACTACTCGATCATTTCGTTAGGTTCATCACTTTCGATATGCCCATCTAACAGACGGATAATCCGTTGTGAACGCCTGGCAATATCCTCTTCGTGGGTTACGAGAATTATGGTATTGCCTTGCTTGTGAATCTCTCTCATCAGGCGCATGATATCAACCGATGTTTTGGAGTCGAGATTCCCTGTTGGCTCATCAGCTAAAATAATGGCCGGATTGTTCACCAGAGCCCTGGCAACTGCTACTCGTTGCCGTTGACCACCGGAAAGCTCATTGGGTTTGTGAGTGGTCCGGTCGGCCAAGCCAACATTCTGAAGTGCCTTTAATGCCCGATCCTGTCGTTCGCTCTTGGGAACCCCTCCGTAAATCATGGGGAGTGCAACGTTTTCCAGGGCATCGTAGCGGGGTAGTAAATTGAACGTCTGGAAAATAAACCCAATCTCCTTATTCCGGACAACAGCTAATTCATCGTCCACCATCGTACTTACATCATTGCCGTTCAGAAAGTAGTGACCACTGCTAGGGGAGTCCAGTGCTCCCAGGATATTCATCAAGGTTGACTTACCCGAACCGCTAGGTCCCATGATAGCCACATATTCTCCTTTTTTGATCACCAAGTCTATCCCCCTGAGGGCTTGAACAACCTGATTCCCAATTTGATAATCTTTAGTTAAACCGCGGATCGAGATCAACTCTTCCATATTCAAAATTTTGGTCAAAATTATCCTCTAAAATAGGATATCAGAAATTGGTATCGATTTATTAACAATATTTAACAATGATGTGGATTCATGCTACTTTCGTCACTGATGGACCGATTACTTCAAACTGACATCAAATTTCTACCGGGCGTTGGGGAAAAGAGAGCAGCAATTCTATTTGATGAACTTGGGGTAAAAACCTTTGAAGATCTCATCAGGCATTATCCCTACAAATATACCGATCGAACCAAGTTTTACACGATTCGTGAAATTGACACTACTCAGGTTTTTATCCAGGTCAGGGGACAGATCGTTGCTATGGAACTGGCAGGTAAAAAGCCCCGACAGCGTTTAGTTGCCCGTTTCCAGGACAGCACCGGCTCGATTGAGCTGGTGTGGTTCCAGGGAATCCGTTGGATTCAGCAGAGCTTAAAGACTGGGGTTGACTATATCGTTTTTGGAAAACCTGCCATTTATAATGGAATCTACTCCATTCCACACCCGGATATCGAGGAAGCTGCAAAGGCGGAGCTGACCGCCTACCCCTATTCATTCCAGGCGGCCTACCCGACTACCGAAAAAATGAAGAACAGCTTTATCACTTCAAGGGTAATCCATAAGCTTCAATATCAGCTACTTCAAAAGGTTTATGGCCGGATTCACGAGACGCTTCCGATGTCTCTAATTGAGGAGCTTCGGTTTCCAGGCATCAACGAAACCCTGTTAAACATTCACTTTCCCAAAAATGAGGAGTCATTAAGGAAAGCCCGATATCGATTGAAGTTTGAGGAGCTTTTTCTGATCCAACTGGGGCTGTTGAGGCAAAAGAATATCAAGAACAGCCAGATTAGCGGGTTTGTCTTTCCACGAATTGGCAACCTGTTCAACGGTTTTTACAAGGAGCACCTGCCATTTGAGTTGACAGGAGCGCAAAAGCGGGTCATGCGTGAGATCCGCAAAGACCTCGGCTCTGGCAATCAGATGAATCGCTTATTGCAGGGCGATGTGGGCAGCGGCAAGACGGCCGTTGCCTTTGGCGCGGTGTGCGCGGCGGCCCCGGCCGGCTGGCAGAGCGCGCTGATGGC
>LSQX01149549.1_pt1 | contig 26884 bp, 26 predicted proteins | sample 654561 | NCBI WGS metagenome assembly LSQX01 (sample SAMN04489861, study PRJNA283612) | anaerobic digester metagenome | isolation source: 4 biogas reactors fed with cattle manure at either 37C or 55C with and... | place: Denmark: Kongens Lyngby | collected 2014
ACATATTGATCCACGCTGCCCGCCGGAGTATCCACCAGCAAAACCTTGTTGATGGTCAGGTTCTTGCGCCGGCTGAAGCCTTGAACGACCTTGATGGTCCTGTCGCCCAGTTCGACTGCCAAAACCTCGCTACTTTTTCTTGACCCTGATGCCATTATTTTCTCCTACTAGCCGTCACAGCGGTATTTATCCCGCATATATTTGTCAACCTGGTCCAGCTCTGTCGCCGTTAACACCCGATTGTAATATACCACTTCCGTCAACTCAAGGTCCCCTGCCCCCCCAATCCGTTTGCCCCACGTTCTGCAATAGGGCTTAAAATCGGAGGCTACAATCCTCTCAGCCTCGACGCCATCCACACGCAACTGAAAATTACTGTCTCCTGAGGCCACCGCGAAACTGATCGTATGCATGTGCCCCAGAGTCAAGGCTTGGGATTCATAGACCACTTGGGCCTGGCCGCTAGAACTCTCAGGCAACTTCATGATTACTTTATGGTCCGTGATTCTAATATCCCAACAACGATAGGGGCTCCACTGAGAGTAGTCTTGCTCGAACAGGACAGCGTCTTGCCCCTGATAGAAGATATTCAGGGAAAGGGTCATCTCGTTAGAGGTATCTGTTAAGGGAGAATAGGCATTTTTCAGCCTCAGCCGTTTTTGAATCCGCTCCAGCCTGCCCTCATCCAAGACCATTCGGTACTTGGTCACCGTCTTGATATGCGGTTTACTCGAAGCATTTTGCAGGCGGATATCAGCCCTCCTCCGCATATCCGAAATGTTCACCACGCCTGTCACGGCATTATCATCGCCTAAGAGCAGGTTTTCTCCATTGGATTTGGCAAAGAAATTGATATCGATATGATGCTGCAAGCCATTGACCACCGGCACACCCATGGTATAGATGAGGGCCGACTGGTTACCTGCACCCGTGATGCCATAGTGACCGACAGGCTGGACATGATAAACCAGATGCCGGCCCAGGTCGGCGTCTGTCACGATCATCTGGTTGCCCACAATCCGGGTTCCTGTGAAATGGTTGGGATAGGTGGGGTAGAGATCCTCACTGGTTGTAGACCCGTCGCCATAGCTGAATTCCAGAGGCATACTAAAATCCCTTTGGACTCCCCCATCCATCAGATAGGGATCGGCGATAAACCATTGGGTATACCAAAGTGACAGGTCCTCGGTTGGCCCGGATATTTGGTATTCCATATGACCCGCCACCTCATCCAGATAAAGGTATTCTTTGCCTTTATTGATGACCTTGATCACCTCCGGAAGACGGGGTTCGGGCGCTTTATCCAGTACCACCAGGGCTGTCAGCACCTTATCCGTTCCCTCCATCTGCTCGGACACCAAAAAAGCTTCTACATCCCTTCCAAACAAGGTTTTCTCTGTGGTCTCCGCGCCTCCCTCCCGCTTGACCTGGCTTATGCGCTCTTCCATAGCCTTTTGGGTTAAGAAAGATTTGTCGCTGTAATCGCGAAGCTTGAAGGAAGAGTCGACAGTCCCGGCAAAGGCAATAATAGAGGTCGTCACGATCAGGGCGATCAAAGCGATGGCAATGGTGACCTCCAGCAGGGTAAAACCCGGTCTTTTTACGGTTTTTTTAGGGACCCATGACATACCAAATCTCCCTTGTAATTTCACCCCGAATCTCTTCGTAGATGGACCGGAGTTCATCTGAGCTGGAGGCGTCATAATAGTTGTTGGCCACAGGGTATCCACCACCCCCCGTCCGCCTTCCAATATCACTACCCAGTGCCTTCTCATTTGAGACAGCAGAAAATCCGATGATGTAGACCTTGTCCAGCCCGTCGCTGAAGTGATCATAAACTTTCTCGATATAGGTCAGGGCCCTGTCAATGTTTGACTGGGGCGTATCATACCCTCCCTGCCAGTTGGTATATCTACCCGAATCCGTCGGATAGCCATAGAAGTAAGCATTCGCCACACCATCGGTCAGGATAATGACATAGTCACGTTGCTCCAACAAGGGGTCCCGTTTCCCCGAAGAAAAGACTTTATGAAAGCCCACCCGCATGCCATCTCCCACATTGGTCCCTCCCTCGGCATACATAGCTCCTATGGCCTGTTTGATGGCGTCCCCGTCGCTGACGACGTTGAATAGGTCGGACGTCTGGCGGGCGGTTGACCCAAAGGGTGAAAAGACGATATTGACAAAACCGATGGAGACAAAATCGTCGACCAGTTTCTGGGTCTCCTCTTTTAAAATTGTGATCCGCCTTGTCTTCTCCGGTTTGTTTTGACGACCTGACATATCCCAGGCCATGCTGCCTGAATTATCCAGGACCATAGTCAAGTTGACCTGCATGCCCTTAGGAATCGGGTCACTTCGATAGGCAAGGGCCACTCCCGGCTTAATGGGCGTCGCCCGACTGTAAACCATATTGGCTTTGTCGGCACTCACCCGAGAGCTCAAGCGATAGGTATGATCAATGGCGTTGCCAGAGACAGGGTGATCCAACCAGCCCGTGACATCAAATTCAATGAGTTTGTCATCCACCGTATTGTCCTTGTCAAAGACCACCTCATACTTCATGCCGTAGGCACCCTGGGTCAAGACGTGAATATCGTGGGACTTGGTCTGCTTATTATAAGTGTACTCAAGCAACTGGGTCCCCTCGGCATTTTGGCCGATATAGTTCCAACCCGGAGTCAACCCTTGGGCCGAGCCGCCATAGTCATCCCGGGTCACGATAAAACTGACGGTGGCATTTTTAATGATTTGAGCCACATGGGTAGTGACATATTTGACATCGGTTTGCACCGTAAATTCTCTGGAATTATAAGCATGGAAAGTGAGGCCGTTGGACAGAAAGCCGGCCAGGGTCAGCACAATGATTCCCATCACCACAATGGCGATGATCAGCTCGACCAGGGTAAAGCCCCTGCGCCGATCAATCGGTTTGTACAAATCTCTTTTCATGCACCCAACCATTTAAGATTAATATCAGTGATACTAACGAGAAGAGTCACCGTCTTTGAGGCATCGGGCAGCTGAGCAAAGGAGACAATCTCAATGAAATAATTCTCCAAGATCTGTGCATTCCCCTGCCGGATCAGTCGCATCTTCACCTCAATCGTGTGACCGTCTATTTCCAAGCTGTCGACGGTATAATTCGCCGACGGATTCTTCCTTTTACTCACACAGTCTTCCGCCAATCCCTTCTGATAATTGAAAAGCGCCCCATTATCAGCTTGCAAGGCCCCATAGCCCACCTCGGCTCCGGACCGGGCCAGGTAGTAGACCTTGGAGATCTCATACTGGACCCGGGAGACCGAAGCATTGGTGCTAAGCAAACTCATCGCGACCAAAAAGAAGACGGAGATGACAACCATCAAGATAACGACCATGGCCAAGACCATGCCTTTTCGTTTGTGGCGGACACCTTTCAAGCCATCTTCCTTTCGATTGGTCGTGACTGGCGATGCAGTCGTTCAGTTCCGCAGATTCCAAATAATCTGTTCGTGATGTTTTGAAAATCTACTCAACGAATCATTTGGTCAAAATGAGGGCTTTAGTCATCTCCACCCGGTTGAGGTGTTGTGGTTGGTTCATTCACCGCAGCGAAATCATAGGTAAGCGTAGTTTTATCTGTGAGCGTTGATGTCAATTTTGATCCAGTCATGTATACATGAGCATCCATGATTGGTTTCGAGCTTTCAAAGTAAGCTGTAATAGCTTCCAAATTTGGTGGAACGTCGGTAGGGTCCACTTGAGCTGCCCGCCACATATTGCCGGCCGTAATCAGCTGTGCATGTTCCTGCTTGATCCGGGAATCCTTGGCTGTGTTGGTAAAGTTACCGAAGCTGAGTAGGGCCACCGCCGCCAGGATGGCGATGATGACGATGACGACCACCAACTCAATCAGGGTAAATCCCTTGCGTTTCTTTTGTAGTTTCTTCATTGTCTCTTCCTCCTAATTTCTAGAAAAGATTGTATCATTGAACTGTACTGCTCATCCCGAAGATGGGGAGCATGACAGCTGCAACCAAAAAGCCTATGAGGACACCCATGATGATGATCATCACCGGTTCGATGGAGGCCACCAGTTTTTGCATGGCGTCTTCCAGTTCCTCGTCATAAAAGTCGGCTGTTTTCATTAACATTTCATCCAGAGAACCCGATTCCTCGCCGACCGCGATCATGCTGGTCATCATGGAGGGAAAAAGCTTGGATTCTTCCAAGAGTTTACTCATGGTCCCCCCTTTGCGAAGATTGGCGGTGATGTCTTCCATAGTGTCCACAATGATCATGTTGGAGGTGGTCGCCCCGGCCGACACCAACGAGTCGATCAGGGGAACCCCCGCAGATAAAAGGGTTGACAATGTTCGTGTGAATAGGGCGGCGTTGATGCGCACGATGGATTTTTTGATCAGAAAGAAGGTCATCTTCTTTTTGTCGAAGTAGCGTCGTCCCGACGGCGTTTTATAATACGCTCGTATGGCGATTACCGCACACAGGACCAGGCTAAGAATCAGCCACCAATATTGGCTGATGAACTTGCTGAGGGCGATGACCACCTTGGTGATAAAGGGCAGGGGGACATCATTGCTTTCGAAGATATCGACAAAGGTAGGGACCACGAAAACCATGATGACCGCCAGGGCGAAGACGGTGACAATGCCCAGAACGGCCGGATAGATCATCGCGTTTCGCATCTTGTTCTTGACCTTGGCCTCTCGCTCATACTGGATGGCTAGACGGCCCATAACTTGATCCAGACGTCCGGACTTTTCACCCGCCTCGGTCAGACTGATCATGAGCTCGGGGAAGGTGTCCGGGAATCGACTCATGGCCTCGGACAGGGAAGCGCCCTTTTGAATGGCGATATTGACTTCCTTCAAAATGGCCCTCAGCTGTTTGCTGTCGCTTTGTTCGGACAAGATATCCAGGGAGCCGTGAAGCGACATACCGGCGTTCAGCATAGTTTCCAATTGCTTGCAGAATACTTTCAAATCACCCAACTTAACCTTGTGGCGCGACAAAGAAACGGACACCTTGCGGGTAGGCTGGGCCTTTTCCTGGACCTTAATGGGCGTGTGGCCAAGCGACCGGATCTTGTTCAAGACCTCGGACTCGCTCTTGGCGGTCATATCACCCGCCTGTACGATGCCGTCCCCTGTCAGGGCTCTGTAAGTAAAGTGACGATCCACCTCTTACCTCCTCAAGGGTATGCCGATGTCCCGGCACAGGGCCGCTCGGTCAACGGAGTAATGAAGTGCGGTGTCCTTGGCAATCTGTCCCTTGCGATAGAGGTAGACCAGGGCCCAGTCCATGGTGACCATCTGTTGGGCGGTGTTGCCTTCGATAATAGACATAATCTGGTGGGTTTTGCCTTCGCGGATGACATTTCGGATAGCGGGCGTTCCCAGCATGACTTCTACCGCCGGCAACATTTCGTTGCAGGAAACCGAGGGCAGGAGTTGCTGGGAGATAACAGCCTCAATGACATTGGACAGCTGGGCGCGGACCTGGGACTGCTGGTGGGCCGGGAAAACGTCAATAATCCTGTCCATGGAATTGGCTGCTCCGACCGTGTGGAGAGTAGAGAGGACCAAATGCCCCGTCTCCGCTGCCGTCAGGGCGACCGCTATGGTATCCAGATCCCGCATCTCGCCTACCAGAATGATATCCGGGTCCTGCCGCAGAGAGGCTCTGAGGGCGTTGGCAAAGCTTCGGGTGTGCGCACCCAATTCCCGTTGGCTGATCAGGGACTCCAGTTGGGGATAGAGGTATTCAATGGGATCCTCTATGGTGACGATATTTTCTTTTCGCCTTTGGTTTATGTAATTGATCATAGCGGCCAAAGTGGTGGTTTTTCCTGAACCGGTGGGTCCTGTCACCAGGATCAGGCCCCGTTTTTTCTCACAGAGATCTTTTAGGACTTCCGGTAAATTGAGGGCTTCGAGGCTGGGAATGTCCATGGGAATGACACGGAGGGCCAGGGTATAGCCATCCGTTTGTAAAAAGAGGTTGGCCCGAAAACGCCGCTCCTTATAACTGAGTGAGGCGTCAATTTCACCCTTATCCGTCAATTCATCAATTTTTTGCTCGCTGAGGAAGCTGCGACCGAATTCAAAGATCTCCTCGCTGGTCAGCATGAACTCTGTCAGTGGTTTCAAGACGGTGTTAACCCGGATATAGGGGGTTCGGCCCGGCCTTAAATGGATATCCGAGGCGCCGGCGGCAATGCCCTGATCTAGAATGGAAATGACGGGGCCGGTTTGACCGTTGATCGATTGTTCCAAGTTCTGGTAGTTCATGCTCATTCGTCCTCTGTTTGGGTCACCCGGAGCAGTTGCTCCAGGGTCGTCCTGCCTTCCAGGACCAGTTCGGCACAGGATTGGTGAAGGGTATGCATCCCATCCGCTACCGCCGCATCCTTGACTTCATCGATAGGGGTGTTCTTGGCGATCAGATCCCGGATCTGGCGATTCATGACCAGAACCTCGTGAATGGCTGTCCTCCCCCGGTAACCGGTCTGGCCACATTCATTGCAACCTACCGCATGGTAGATGACGGCAGGCTCGGTGATGCCCAGAAGTTCCATTTCAGCCTCGGTCGTTTTGCCAGACCGTCTGCAGTAGCGGCACAGCCGCTTAACTAGTCGCTGGGCGACGATGCCGACCACCGCGGTCGAGACCAGGTAGGCGGGCACTTCCATATCGATCAGACGGGTCAGGGAGCTAACCGTATCATTGGTATGCAGGGTCGACAAGACGACATGGCCGGTGATGGCAGCACGAAAGGCGATCTGGGCGGTTTCCGTGTCCCGGATCTCCCCTACCATGACGATATCCGGATCCTGGCGCAAGATAGAGCGAAGCCCCGTGGTAAAAGTGAGGCCTGCCAGATTGTTGACCTGGACCTGGTTGACACCGTCCAGTCGGTATTCGACCGGGTCTTCCACCGTGATAATATTTTTCGAGATGGCGTTCAGTTCAGCCAGGACAGCGTAAAGAGTGGTGGTCTTGCCGGATCCCGTAGGGCCGGTCAAAAGGATGATCCCTTCAGGTACGCTGATTATCTGGTTGAAACGCTCGATATTGGTCTTGCTGAAGCCCAGTTCTTCCTTGGTCATCAAGGTGGAACTTCGATCCAGCAGGCGGAGAACAATCTTCTCCCCGAATACCGTAGGTAGGATGGAGAGGCGCAAGTCATAGGGTTTGCCGTCGACGGAGGTTTCCACACGGCCGTCCTGAGGTTTTCTTCGTTCGGAGATATCCATGCCTCCTATGACCTTGATACGGATAGCCATAGAGTTGAACATGACTTTGTTTACTCGCATTATCTCCCGCAACTCACCGTCAATCCTGTAACGGATCCGGACGTCGTTCTCAAAGGGTTCCATATGGATATCGCTGGCTTCCATCTTGCTGGCTTGGGTGATAATGGTATTGACTAGGCGCACAACAGGAGAGGCGCTGATATCCTCGCTCTCTCCAAACTCCTTGACGTCCTGGTCAAGATCGGCCGTATACTCATCAACTGCCTGAGTGGCCTCCTCGCTGTGGTCATAGAAGCGATTGATAAGATTGAGGATGTCTGCTTGATCCGACAGGACCACTGAGACCCGCTTGCCTGTCGCCAGCCGCACATCATCGACGGCCCTGATGTCACGCGGGTCATGGACGGCGATCGTAATATTCTTATCCTTGACGGCGATGGGGAAGACCGTGTAGCGCCTGGCAATAGATTCCGGGATCTGTTTGGCGACAGAAGGATCCAAGGCCTGCACTTTCAAATCAACTTGGGGAATACCCATTTGGCTGGCAATGGCGAGGTTAAGCCGTCTCCCATCGATGTAACCTTCCAGGGCAATGATTTCTTCCAATGTATCACTGCTCATTCGCTTGTCAGACGACACGTCAAATCACCTCTTACCTCTTCATAGTAGTCAAGTCATAATGTCATCATAGTGATGTTTTCCAAGCGTATCATTCTTTGAAATAATAAGCAAATATATGAATATTAATGTAGTGTAACATTTTGATTACAAATCATAGTTCTACTGGAATATAGGCTTGTCAAGGTATATACGTCTAGAAGACATATTAATTTAGATAACTGAGTATACATTATTCTGTATGTTCTCTTGAGTTGTAAAACAATTAAACGAACATCGGTTGCGTCGCCGTACCGCCGTTTATGATGAGATTGCCACCAAGTTCATAGGCTGATCCTGCTCCGACGCCGGGGTTTTCGCCTTTCTATAGATGCCCTGGACAATTTAAGAATTGGGGACAACATACCCGGCTATCCTTGGACAGACAACTACGTCGGCTATGTGACACAGAGAGGTGGCATAAACAGTAACTTACCATCAAAAGACTTCTTTCTTTTCATATGATATCTGTACTCGTATCTAGTTTTATACAAGATAACAAGAAACTATTCGTAGAACGGGTTCCCTAAATGATTCTAAGCAAAGGCTTTTGAGGTCATCTATTGAGCTTAAATAGCTTTCTCAATTTATACAATATTCATATTTTTGGTTAAATTGGCTACGCGTAGCAAGGTTCCATCGCTTCCTTTGTTATGAGTCATAAGAGACATTTTCAGTTTTTACAAGTAAACTTGTCACTAATTCATAAATAAGGAGAGAAATAATGAAAAGAATAAAATTCCTTGCTATTTTTCTATGCATTGCGCTTTGTATCAGTATATTCACAGGTTGCGCGAAAAAAGAAAGTGACACAATCAAAATCGGTTTGATCGGGCCTCTCACCGGAGAAGTTGCCATGTACGGGACTTCTGTACTTAAGGCGGTCAACCTCTATGTCGAAAATTACAACGAGGCCGGTGGCTTGAATGGCCAGAAGATTGAAATTATCTCCTATGACGACAAACACGATGCCACTGAATCGACCAATGCTTATAACAAGCTCGTGACATCTGACGAAGTCGTTGCAATCATCGGCGCTGTAACCAGCGCTCCTACAATTGCCGTGGCGCAGGCTTCCGTAGAAGATAATATTCCCATGATGACTCCGACCGCGACGCATCCCGATGTTACAAAATTCGGCAATAATATGTTCCGTTCTTGCTTCCTGGATCCTTTCCAAGGCTCTACGATGGCCAATTTTGCGAAAGACGAGCTCAAAGCGACAACTGCTGCGGTCATCTACAACAATTCAGACGCTTATTCCACCGGCCTTTATGAGAGTTTCATCGCGACAGCGGCGGAGATCGGTCTCACGATTGTCGCGAAAGAGAGCTATGCCGGAACAGACGTTGATTACAAATCACAGCTGACCAATATTGCTGACAAGGATCCCGATGTGATCTTTGCTCCTGATTATTACAATAATCTCTATCTTGTGATGTCCCAGGCCAAAGAAGTTGGGATCACATCCCAATTCCTTGGGGTCGACGGCGCAGACGGAATTTTGGGGATAGACGGTGTTGATAAGACTATCGTCAATGGGCTTTATTTTGCCAACCACTATTCCACGCAAGACCCATCCCCTTTGGTACAGAATTTTTTAACCGGTTACAAAGCAGCTTACAATGAAGATCCCAGCGCGCTTGCCGCACTTGGCTATGACGGCGCGATGCTTCTGATCGACGCGATTGAGAAGGTTGCAACTAAGATGGATGTTGAACCATCCGCGGAGTTTTATCAGGCGGTCATCGATCAGCTTGAAGCGACGGACATGGACTGTGTGACAGGACATATTACCTACGACGCCAACAACAATCCGCAGAAGACCTGTGCGATCATTCTCGTCGAGGATGCCGAATACACCCTATACGGCAAGTATTAATCCATTAGGTTGAACGCCATTCGGCCGGATTGGAAATCATCTCAATCCGGTCGGATTTTTTTGTTTATAATTCTTGAGTCATTTCGGGAATTCGGTTATCCCTGGAAGGTTAGTTAGTCTATGCTCACGCTTTCACAGCTTATCAACGGCATTCAGATCGGAAGCATCTACGCGCTTGTGGCGCTTGGCTATAGCCTTGTCTACGGTATTGTCAGGCTGTTAAATTTTGCGCACGGCGAAATTATCATGGTGGGCTCTTATTTCGTCTTTTACCTGATATCCAGAGCGGGATTATCGCCGTTCATCGCTGTCCCCCTAACCATCGTATTTTGCGCTTTACTTGGCGTTGTTATTGAGAAACTAGCTTACAAACCATTGCGCGGAGCGGCCCGTATTTCACTTCTGATCACAGCAATTGGCATTTCATTGCTTCTCCAAAATCTTGTGCAACTCATTTTCACTCCCAACCCTCGCATGTTTAAGAATCTTTTCCCCGGCCAGCTGAGTATCGGAGAGTTCGATATTTCCGTCGTCACAATCGTCACGATTGCTGTGTCCGTCGTGATGATGGTTCTGCTGACTCTGCTTGTCCACAAGACTCGGATGGGCAAGTCCATGCGCGCGGTTTCGGAAGACACCGAAGCTGCGCAACTCATGGGGATTAACATCAATACGACAATCTCGTTTACCTTTGCAATCGGTTCAGCACTGGCAGCAGTCGCAGCAGTCCTCTACTGTTCATCCTATTCTCAAATAAATCCCATGATGGGATCAATGTTAGGTTTGAAGGCTTTTGTTGCGGCGGTGCTTGGCGGAATCGGATCAATCCCAGGAGCCGTGCTCGGTGGATTTGTGATCGGCATTGTTGAGAGCTTTACGAAAGCCTACATCTCGTCTACTTTGGCTGATGCCATTGTGTTCGGAATTCTAATCGTCGTCCTTTTGATTAAGCCTGCCGGTATTCTCGGTAAAAATACCCACGAGAAAGTGTAAGGATGCCAATATGAATAAAAAGCATTTCAAGACCACATCATCTCGTTACCTGCTCAATACCGTCGCGGTCGTCTTGATATACCTTTTACTCAGCGTCCTGATCAATGGCAAGGTGTTGAACAGATATCAAGCCAATCTGTTGATTCCGATCTTTTTCAACGTCATCCTCGCGGTTAGTTTGAATCTGGCGGCAGGATTTCTCGGGCAGCTACCACTCGGACACGCAGGCTTTATGTCAGTCGGCGCATACGCTTCCGCGCTCTTCACCATGGCGGTTGATCTGCCTCCCTTTGTTGAAATGAGTCTGGCGCTTCTCGTTGGCGGTCTTGTCGCCGGCTTCTTTGGCATCATCATCGGATTGCCCGCGCTTCGACTTCGCGGTGACTATCTGGCCATCATCACGCTTGGGTTCGGTGAGATTATTCGCGTTGTTATGTTAAATCTTAAGATTACTGGCGGCGCCTTCGGGTTAAGCGGTATTCAAGGTTTGACAACGTGGCGGTGGGCTTTCTTTGCTCTTATCTTTACAGTGTTTGTTATATCCACAATCATAAAGTCTAAGCACGGACGCGCGATCCTCTCGATTCGCGAAAATGAGATTGCGGCCGAAAGCTGCGGGATTAATACCACGTATTATAAAACGATGGCGTTCGCAGTCGCGGCTTCTTTTGCAGGTGTAGCGGGAGCTTTGTACGCTCACTATCTGAAAATACTTGACCCCTCAACCTTTGGATTCATGAAGTCAGTTGAAATCCTCGTCATGGTAGTCCTCGGAGGCATGGGCTCGATTATTGGTTCTGTTATCTCTGCGACAGGCCTTACGCTGCTGCCAGAGCTTTTACGCAGTTTCGCCAGTTATCGTATGGTCATCTACGCACTCCTGTTGGTCGTCGTTATGATTTTCAAACCTTCTGGGTTGATGGGTACGTACGATTTTTCTCTTGGCCATACGTTTGATGCATTTTTCAGCAAGATTCGCAAAGGCATTCCAAAGAGAAAAAGTAAAGATGGTGATTCGCATGAATAATATGGTTCCCTTGCCATCCGTCTCCATTGTGCCGGAGCGTGATGCAGATAAGCTTCCTGTTTTGGATATCAATCGGCTCAGCATAGCTTTCGGCGGGTTGAGCGCCGTCGACAATTTTTCTATTGCCCTAGGCCCCACAGAGATCTCCGGCCTGATTGGACCCAACGGAGCGGGAAAAACGACCATCTTCAATCTTCTGACCAATGTCTATACTCCGGATCGAGGAAGCATTTTACTCAATGGATATAACACAAAAGGCAAAAGCACCTATCAACTGAGTAAGATGGGGATCGCCCGTACGTTCCAAAATATTCGCCTGTTTAAAAGACTCAGTGTGTTGGACAATGTCAAGATTGGTTTGCATAACGACATTGAATACTCGATGGGCACTGCCATCCTCAGATTGCCTAAGTATTGGCAAGAAGAGAAGCGTTCTACCGCCAAGGCGCTTGAGCTCCTCTCCGTCTTTGATATGGCTGATTTGGCTGACGGCATGGCAGGCAGCCTTCCTTACGGCGCACAACGCAGGCTTGAAATCGTGCGCGCGCTGGCTACAAATCCCTTAGTTCTCTTGCTCGATGAACCGGCCGCCGGTATGAATCCGTCGGAAACCAGTGAACTCATGGCGAACATTCGCAAAATTCGCGATGTTTTCAATATCGCTATTTTGCTGATTGAACACGATATGAACCTTATCATGGGCATTTGCGAAGGGATCGCTGTGTTGAACTACGGCAAGATCATCGCAAAAGGCACGCCCGAACAGATTAAAACAAACCCCGCGGTCATCGAAGCCTATCTGGGCAAGGAAAAGGAGTAAGAAGAATGAATACACTCCTGAGCGTAAAGAATCTAGATGTCTGTTATGGCCCGATTCGCGCGATCCGCGACATCAATTTCGAGGTCAATGAAGGGGAAATCGTGACGCTGATCGGTGCCAACGGCGCAGGCAAAAGCACCATCCTCAAAACTGTTTCCGGACTGCTTCGTCCAAAATCAGGCTGTATCCATTTTCTTGGTCAAGATATCGCTAAGATTGAACCCCACGTGCTGGTCAAGCGAGGACTCGCTCATGTCCCGGAAGGACGGCGTATTTTTCTCCAGCTCACTGTCGAGGAAAATCTCGATATGGGCGGCTATACAATCAACCAGGAAGATATCAAAGCCAGGCTAGATCTGACCTATTCGCATTTCCCCATCTTGAAAGATCGACGCCATCAGATAGCCGGGACGCTATCCGGCGGTGAACAGCAGATGCTTGCCATCGGCCGTGCCTTGATGATTCGCCCCAAGCTCATGATGTTTGACGAACCGTCCATGGGACTTGCTCCTATCATAGTGCAGCAGATATTTTTCCTTATCAAAGCATTAAATGAGGAAGGCACGACTATCCTGCTTGTCGAACAAAATGCCAATATGGCACTGTCCCTCGCGGACAGAGGCTATGTACTAGAAACCGGGCGCATCGTTCTCGCTGCCAACGCCGAGGATCTGCGAAACAACGAGAATGTGAGGACGGCTTATCTGGGGGTTTGAAAAACGGAGTTCAATAAACATCTTGGACATGGGGTAGAAGTTTTCTGTGGTTCTAAGGATTAAACACGAAACGTGCAGACCTTTATCAACGTCTCTATCCTATCTACACCGTAACGCTACATACATATTGCTCATGCTATTTCTTGCAATTTTGATGCTTGTGGCAAATACTCTATAATCACAATTCGGTATCTGTGCCTATGCACCGAATGTCATTGCCGGAGCTGTCATGGCAATACCTTTGGACGTATCCTGTGAAACTGCCTGACTACCGGGCTCACTCAAGCTGAGCGAGCTCTCCGGGCAGATTTTTAAATAGGAAAGCTTACTTAGATGAGCTTTAGAGAAGTTTTAAATGGAGTGCAAGTGGAAATTAATACAATTTTGCGTTTGGAGCAGATAACCAAGAGCTTTGGAGAGACACTTGTCCTTAAGGGGATCGATCTGTCTGTATACCGTGGTGAATTTATAACCCTGCTCGGACCTTCCGGTTGCGGTAAAACAACGACCCTGAGGATCATTGCGGGACTTGAGATCCCCGATAGCGGCAAAGTTATCCTAGAAGGCCGCGATGTGACCTTTGATGAACCTAACACACGCAGCGTCAACACCGTATTTCAAAACTATGCTCTCTTTCCTCATATGTCCGTTGAGGCTAACATCGGATACAGTCTTCGACTCAAGCGTGTGGATAAAGCCACCATCAAGAACAAGGTGGATGAGGTGCTTGAGCTCGTGCAATTGTCCGGTTATAGCAAGCGCATGCCCCACGAGCTATCAGGCGGTCAAAAGCAGCGTGTCGCGATCGCTCGCGCTGTTATCAATCAACCCAAAGTATTGCTCTTAGATGAGCCCCTGGGTGCTCTGGATCTTCAATTGAGACGTGAAATGCAAACGGAACTCAAGCGCTTCCAAACCCATCTCGGTATTACTTTTATCTACATAACGCACGATCAGGAAGAAGCCCTCAATATGTCGGATCGCATTGCCGTTATGAATGAAGGCGCGTTTGTACAGATAGGGACACCTGCCGAAGTTTATGATCGCCCCCAAACAGCATTCACTGCCCGATTCGTGGGATCTGCCAATATTATAGAAGGCAAATTATTAAGCCAAGACAAAGACACCGTAACGTTTTCATGCGGTGACGGCATCGGGATTGCTAATCTTCACAGTACCCCTCTCACCCCTGGCCAGTCCATTGCTGTTGCTGTGAGACGCGAGCATCTACATCTTCTTAAAACGGCTCCCGAGAACGCACACGGATTTGATGCCATTGTTAAAGAGAAAAGTTTTTCCGGCGGGATTTTGCAAATCTTACTTTCATACGGAGAAGGTAAAGAATTGATCGCAAGCCGTCACGGCTTAGATTCAAACCTCAGCCCTGGTGACCATGTCTTTGTAACCTGGGATCCTGAGCATGCCGTTCCTGTAGATTTGGAAAATCCGGCATGAAGACAAAAAGGCGCAACGGCCTCTCTTTGCTAAGCATCATGCCGCTATACCTTTTTACCATTGTGTTTGTGGCCGGACCGCTTATCTACCTGCTTGTTTTGAGTTTCCTCACCCGGGCCGAAGTCTGGGGGGTGGTAAATAAATTCACGTTGGATAATTATCGAAATATACTCGACCCTATCTACTTAAAAACCTTTGCCGAGTCTTTTAAACTCGCCATCCTGTCCACCTCGCTTGTCGTACTTATCGGGTATCCATTCGGCTACTTCATGGCAAAACTCAGTGCCGCGTGGAAACGGTATATGATGCTGCTGATTATGATTCCTTTCTGGATCAGCTCGCTGATTCGGTTGTATGGATGGATTATCATATTCCGCGCTAACGGGACACTGGATGGAATCCTCATGGGCATTGGCATCACAAGCGCTCCACTCAAACTGTTGTATACGTATCCTGCTGTGGTGGTCGGCATGGTCTACGCGCTTGTCCCCTTTATGATCTTCGCTGTGTACTCAAGCGCCGAAAAACTTGACTGGAGTATGGTGGAGGCGGCAAGGGACCTGGGCGCGACCCGCTGGAAAGCATTCACAACCGTGTCCTTGAAGATGACTCTTCCGGGCCTTTTGTCCGGAATTGTGCTTACATTCATTCCCTCCATGGGCCTGTTTTTTATAGCAGATCTCCTGGGAGGCAATAAGATCGTTCTGGTCGGCAATCTCATTCAGGAGCAGTTGATGAAGGCACACAACTGGCCCTTCGCGGCTGCGCTTTCCGTGGTACTGATGGTGCTTACCAGCCTTATGATCTTCCTTTACCGCCGAATCACAAATGTCAAAGAGTTGGAGGGCCTCATATGAAAAATCGCACCAAGCTCCCCAATGTCTATCTCGGCATCATTATTGCGATCATGTACCTGCCCATCCTAATTGTGATCATTTATTCCTTCAACACGAGCAGGATTAGCTCCATATGGGGCGGGTTCTCACTAAAGTGGTATGTAGAGCTCTTTCGCGACCAATCAATTTTGGAAGCACTTAAGAACAGCATTGTGCTCGCCACGCTCAGCAGCCTTGCGGCCGCATTTATTGGAACCATAGCGGCGGTAGGCTTTACGAGAGTAAAACTCCGTAGCAGTGGATTTGTAGAATATCTCTCCACGCTCCCCATAATGATTCCCGAAATCATACTCGGAGTTGTCTTTTTAATCTATTTCTCTTTGCTAGGGCTTCCCTTTGGCATGACCACGCTTATCATCGCCCACACGGCTTTTTGCATCCCCTACGTCTTTATGTTAGTCAAAGCGCGCCTCGCAGGTATGGACAAGAATCTTGCGGAAGCTGCGCGGGATCTAGGCGCAAGTGGTCCTCGCGCATTCTTGGATATCACCTTTCCCCTTATACTTCCCGCAATCGCGTCGGGCATGCTCTTGGCCTTTGCGATGAGTTTCGATGACGTTGTGATAAGTATTTTTGTTACGGGCGTCAATACAAACACCTTGCCAATCAAAATATATACCCAGCTCAAAACTGGCGTAACACCGAAAATCAACGCCCTCTGTACGCTGATGTTTTTCGTCACCGTTATGCTTGGCTTGCTTTTCGTATTTATTACAAATATCACGAACAAACGAACTACTACTAAGGAGTCGTCTCAATGAAAAAAATATTTACTATTTTACTGTGCCTGACCTTATGCTTAGGCTTGATCGCCGGATGCGCTTCCAAACCCCAAACATCAGGTGGCACGCTAAATCTCTTTACCTGGGAGGGCATGTTCCCTTCCCAAGTTTTAAAGGGATTTACTGCCGAAACCGGTATTGCGATCAACTACAATAACTTTGATTACGATGAGACCATGCTTGCCAAACTGCAAGCTGCTAAGGGCGGAGATTATGATCTGATTATCGCTGATGACTACATCATCGAAACTGTTATCTCTGAGGGACTCGCTCAAAAGCTCGATCGATCAAAACTCACCAATTACTCAAACATCAACCCTTTTTACCAAGATCAATTCTTTGATCCATCCAATGCATATACAGTGCCCTATGGTGCAGGCGTTCAAACCATCGTATACGACCCTGCTTTTGTCGACATTGAGATCAACGGTTACGCAGACCTCTTTGATCCCTCGCTCGAGGACAACATCGGTATTATCGCAAACTACCGAGTCATCACCGGGCTTGCCCTTAAAATTCTTGGTGAAAGTTATAACACCGAAGATGTGGATACCATAGAGGCCGCGGGAAAAAAACTGCTTGAACTCGCTCCAAACATTCGCGTCATCAAAGATGATAACCTCCAAGATGACCTTGTCTCAGGTGAAATCGCGGCGGCTGTCATGTATACATCGCAGGTTACCACCGCTAAACTCGCAAGACCTGACCTCAAGGTAGTGTTCCCATCGGAGGGGATTGGATTTGGCATAATGGCAAGCTTTATTCCATCAAAAGCTCCTAACGCCGACGCGGCCTACACATTCCTAGATTACATACTTCGCCCTGAAATTGCGGCCGAGTGCTTTGAGTGGATTGGTTACTACAGCACAAATTCGGCTGCCGATTCCCTTATAAGTAAAGAGTATAGGGATTTCCTTACCCTACCCTCAGACTTTTCGGGAGATACCGAGATGATTCAGGTTATCGGAGCAGACGCGGAAGACGCGCACTCCAAGGCGTGGACGGCTTTCAAATCCGCGTCTGGCAAATAGGCATCAATAGAATATACGTAACTAGGCACTATAAGGCTTCTAAGTCGGCTGTATCTTGGCTACGCTGACACGCGACTCGTCATTGCTGCACGACACCTACCAAATTGACAGTGTTCAACCCGTGGACGATGCATATTGAGACGGTAGTGATGATGTCAAGGAAGTAGCGCTAAACCGCTTGATATCAAGCGGTTTATGAACTGTCAGACTTCTTGGTTAATCAAATACTAAAACAAGCACTTGTCTCCCCTACAATCCTTCTTCGGTTACAAATGAATAAAATGCACTTTCTTCGCTTTCTTCACGGTCCCTGACTTTGCCGACCGGCTGTACATAGACGGTAAATTCATTTTTTCCATCTAGCTTCAGTACGCGGTCACAGATGCTCTGTGAGAATGCGCCTATTCCACATGTCCCGAGTTTAAGCGCTTCTGCAGCTAAATAAAGGTTTTCACCAACATGACCTAAATCAACCAAGGCGATTCGGTGTGCAAATATCGAGTATCTCCACTCAAAGCGATAAGGCACCGCGGTAAAGTAGAAGATGGCGGCGGCTCGGGAAGCCCATTTCTGTCCTTCTACGCTTTGCAGGCGTTCGTCTGCAGATTGTGTGCCTGTGAATTCGAGCGCGTGACCCCCTGAAAGATAATGATAGATGCCAGGCTCCAATCCTACTACGTATTTTACATCCACGTAGCATTCAAAGCCGTGTCTCGCCCCTCCGCTGGGCACAGTTCTTAAGGTCGCGTATTTTTCGCCGCGCTTGCCTTTTATTCCCTGTGCACTCCAAAGGAGAAAGGACAGTTCAAGCAGAGAAAGCGCTTCCTCTGAGTAAATTCGCCTTGACTTCCTACTGCGCAAGAGTTCAAAGAGGTTTTCATTTAGCTTGAGTTTTTCGAAATCCCGTGGTAGCGCAATCACTTCGCTGCCCTTCTTGGCTTCATGATACAGGGCAGGTTGGGGAAGCTTTTTGTCCTGATCGGAAGTCATCGATCCACTCCAGTCAGGGCTTTTCATAAAATTTCTTCCAATCTCGATTAGATCTTTGGTTTGCCTGTCATCCATATTCTCACCCCTGCTGTCGGTTTGCTAAACACTATTTCGCTTGTAAATCCATTTTTCTTTATAAATCAGGCCGCCCAAGGCGCCTAATTAATTAACTTATAGCTAACCTGTTTCAATATACAATAATTTTGCTATCATAGGCTCTTTCTTCCTAAAGTACTCTTCAGCTATGTCGGCCAGATATGCTCTAATTACCTTAAAAGGTGCTATATAATAGGTAGGATCAAAGCAGTAGAACTATCCCCTCTTACCTGTTAAGCGATTTCTGACATGAAATATGGTATGTTATCAATCTTGCTGCCTTACGAAAACGCGTTGACCTATTCCCACGAACAGATAGCGAATCGAGGTCGGAAAAAATAAAGGAAGAAAAAAGTGAACGAAAAACAAAAAATAATAAATATTGCGGTGATTGCACACGTTGATGCAGGAAAATCCACTTTAGTAAATGCACTTTTGAGTCAGAGCGGTGTGTTTCGTGACAATGAAGACGTTATGGATTGCATTATGGATAGTGATGATATAGAACGAGAACGAGGAATTACAATTTATTCGAAAAACTGCTCCGTAATGTACGGAGACGTTAAGATAAACATTGTAGACACTCCAGGGCATGCTGATTTTTCTTCTGAAGTAGAGCGAATAATGAAAACTGTGGATACGGTTATTTTGCTTGTAGATTCTAGCGAAGGGCCTATGCCGCAGACACGCTTTGTCTTGCAAAAATCTTTGGAGCAAGGCTTAAACCCTATTTTGCTTATCAATAAAATAGATAAAAAAGATTCACGAATTGAGGAAGTAGTAGACGAGGTATATGAACTCTTCATGGATTTGGAAGCCACTGATAAGCAATTGGATTTCCCGATTCTTTATGGGATTGCTCGCCAAGGCATCGTTGTGAAAGATACGGAGCAGGCGTTGGGTATCGAAGTTGAAACTAGCAGTGGGAAAATAAGCAAAAATCCCGAGGGAGGCATTCGTGGATTAGACATTATGCCACTTTTTGAAACAATTATAGATCATTGCGAAATCTATCCTGACCTAGGGAATGAACCTCTTCAGCTCCAGATAAGCAATTTGGGTTACGACGATTACATCGGCCGTCTGGGGATCGGAAGAATCACACGGGGAACAATAAAGGAAGGACAAACAGTTTCGGTTGTGAAAGCAGACGGAGTGATTGTTCAAAGAAAAATCAATAATGTTTTTGTATATCGTGGGATGAAAAGGATGCCGGTACCCCAGGCAGTAGCCGGAGATATTGTAGTGATATCTGGCATCGCTGATGCAACTATCGGAGAAACTATATGTGATATAAACACCACGGAACCCATGGAAATGATTCATATAGAGCAACCTACCATGTCAATGAATTTTATCGTTAACAAATCTCCGTTTGCAGGAAAAGTAGGCAAGTTTGTTACAAGCCGGCATATTAAAGAAAGGCTAGAAAAAGAGCTGGAGGTTAATGTGGGGCTTTTGGTTGAGGCTACAGAATCTACCGATAGTTTCAAAGTTTCTGGCCGCGGAGAGCTCCACCTATCAGTTTTAATTGAACACATGAGGCGCGAAGGCTATGAGCTTGCTGTTTCTAAGCCTGAAGTAATCATGTATACAGATGAAGATACAGGATCCAAAATGGAACCTATCGAATCGGTAATCATTAGTGTGCCAGATGAATATATTGGAGTCGTAATATCTAAGCTAAACACTCGAAAGGGAGTCATGGTTGGTATGACAGGAAAAGAAGGACATACCAAACTGGAGTACAGGGTTCCCACTCGAGGACTTATGGGCTATAGAAGTGAATTAATTAATGACACTCGGGGCGAGGGTATTCTAGTCAGGCGTTTTGAGTGTTTCGAAAAATATAAAGGGGATATCCCCCAGAGAAGCAACGGCGTTGCTATTGCATTGGAAGAAGGGACTTCAACGCCCTATGCTATTTTTAGTATTAGTGAAAGAGTGCAAATGTTTATTGAGCCCGGCACTAGGGTCTATGAGGGTATGATTGTAGGAATGAATAGCCGTAATATGGATATGACGGTCAATGTTTGTAAGGAGAAAAAAGCGACTAACATACGAGCGGCTGCTACTGATGACGCGGTGCGGTTGTCTCCGGCTAGGACCTTTAGTTTAGAAGAAGCCCTTGAATTTATAAGTGCGGATGAGCTGGTAGAGGTTGTTCCCAATGACATACGTTTACGTAAAAAATATTTAACGGAACTCGAACGACGAAGAGAGAATCGATAGAAATTAGCTTATTAAAAGACAATCATGGAGAGGGCTCGGCGTCATGTCGGCCCTTCTTTTCATGCGCAAGGTTGTCCGCACCCCCTCTTTCAGACTATCGCCTTTCAGTGTAAGATGTAAGTGAGCCATGAGTTCACCCTTTTCAATTGGTTCGTGTTGTAGACCCAATTACATCAAAGGTGAGCTCGTGGCTCTCTTTATTTTTTTAAATTTCCATCAAGTATATGGACGTTATCCGTAGATCCATCATGAGATAGTGAAAATGTAACATTCAACCTATCCAGAGTTCTTTATTAAAATACTATTGATTGAGATAGTAGAATATAAACACGCCGCACGCTTGTCTTTCGATCCGAAGAAGGCTTGACTGTTTCAAGATAGCTGAGAAATGGCCGTAATTTTAGCAGGGATCTCTGTGAACTGAAAAATAAGTGAGCGTCGTTTCAAGCCATTATTTATCTTTATGGAATTAGCAATTAGGAGTGGTGATCTATATGTTGGAATTAATAGACGTCGGAGTTAGTTTAGAAGGAGACAATGGAAAAGTTCAAATATTAAATCACATAAATCTGAACTTGGACAAGCAAAAGCTCTATGTAATGACAGGACCAAACGGCGGTGGAAAATCTTCTATTGCTAAGGCAATTATGGGAATATATCCACCCACATCAGGAAAAATCGTGATGGATGGTATTGACATTACTGAGCAAAGCATCACTGAAAGAGCACAACTTGGAATCGGTTATGCTATGCAACAACCGGCTCGATTCAAAGGCATGACCGTTAGAGATTTGCTTACATTGGCATCTGGCGATAATGCTGAAAAGAGTCTTTGTGATCTTCTATTTGATGTAGGCCTATGCGCTCAAGATTATTTAAATCGGGAGATAAATGCTAGTTTTTCAGGCGGAGAGTTAAAGCGTTTAGAGATTGCAAGTGTACTGGCAAGAAAACTAAAAGTTGCGTTGTTTGATGAACCTGAAGCAGGCATTGACTTATGGAGTTTTAAAAAACTGACCGAAACATTTGAAACTTTAAATAAAATCTACGATATGACGATCGTGATTATATCCCATCAAGAGAGAATTCTAAGATTGGCGGATCAGGTGATTATGGTTGCTGGTGGTCGGATCAGTGAAATCACCGATAAGGATAAGGTCTTAGATGAAATTGAGATGATAGATAATGATTGCCGTTGCCGCAAAGCGTGTGAAATAAGGGGGAAATCAAATGCAGCTGAATGTAATAGATAAGAAGATTTTAGAAGAAGTTGCTGATCTGCATGGAATACCCATCGGCGCATACAATATTAGAAAAAATGGCGAAGGCGCAGGTCGTAAGTCTACTGCCAATATCGAGATTAAAACAAAAGCAGACAAACCGGGCATTGACGTCATAATCAAGCCGGGAACGAAAGGCGAAAGTGTTCATATTCCGGTTATTTTATCTGAAGATATAAATGACATGGTCTATAACACTTTTGAGGTAGGCGCTGATTCTGATGTATTAATCGTGGCCGGCTGCGGAATTCATAATTCGGGAAGCAGTGCGGCTCAGCACGATGGAATTCATGAATTTTTTGTACGAAAAGGTGCAAAAATGAAGTATGTAGAAAAGCACTATGGTGAAGGCGATGGAAGCGGAGATAGAATCTTAAATCCCAATACGATCATAAATGTAGACGAAGGCGGCGTTGTTGAACTTGAAATGGTCCAAATTAAAGGAGTCGACAAGACAAAGAGAGATACAAAGGTTGTTCTGGGAAAAGATGCTCGACTTATTGTCACTGAGAGACTTCTAACAACCGATAAACAAGATGCGGAATCTAATATAATTGTTGAACTGAGAGGGGAAAACTCATCGGCCCAAATAATCTCTCGTTCAGTGGCGCAAGATGACTCTAGGCAAATCTTTCACTTAATTATGAGAGGTTACAATAAGTGCCGTGGGCACATACAATGCGACTCGATTATCATGGACAACGGTCGAGTATCTTCAATCCCGGAAGTTTCAGCGTTCCACTCTGATGCACAGCTCATACATGAGGCTACAATGGGGAGAATTGCCTCTGAGCAGCTAATTAAACTTACAACTTTGGGACTTACTGAGAAACAAGCAGAAGAGACCATACTAAAGGGATTTTTAAAGTAAGTCATTTAATACAACGCAATAACGAGTGAGGTCGCACTCTCAGTAATCCAAATGCAATTCTAGCTAAAGACTACTAGGTTTCGTGCGACCTCCCACGTAAACTACTTAACGCATACCACCTGCAAATAAGGCCTATGCTGTTTCAAGAGTTCCGCCTGCATCCGCCCATGCCGGCACACCTCCCAGTACTAAGGTGGCTGGGTAGCCGTGTGTGCGGAGAATCATGGTGGCATACGCACTCATTGCGTCCATCTTGCAAACCACCCAAACAGGTCTATCTTTGGGGACACTATCTAGCTTATCAACTAGTTCCCGCAAGGGGATGCTAACGGAACCAGGTATATGTCCCGCCTTGTAAGATGTTTCAGATCGGATGTCGATGATAAACAGATCATCTTCCCCAGCTTCAATTTTTGGTTTAGCTTGTGCCATTTCAATCATATAACCACTATTATCGGTCAGACCATCAGTAAAATTTTTGAGTCCTTCACAAGGTGTTGTATCCATTTTAAATCCTCTTCCATAATTATTAAAAATAAGTTGTATCAATATATTCGACTTATATTATAGCCAAGTACCCGCATTAGCCGTGTATCGAGAGAAACAGCGATGCTTCTTATTGATGCAATGATGGCTAAGCTTGAAAGATCAAATATTTATCCCAATTTTTGTAGTTTTTGATACAGATCAAATTATGTTTCTATTTGCACGATACAATGAAATCCTAGATTGCTAAACGAAAAGGAGGAAAGGATTATGTCAAATAGACCAACATTTAATCAAGCTACGAAAAAGAATTGCGAAATATTAAAACAATACGTGCCGGTTGTAGCAAAAGTACACGGAGGCTCTCATCCGGAATTTCATGATGTTCGCAAATTGTTTGATGAAATCAACCTGAAAATAGACCAGGCAGGGCCACATAAACCTGATTTAGAAGAAGAATTTGCCAAGTTGCGTGACATCACGAGCGATTACACAGTTCCGGTTGATGTATGTGAAAGCTACGAGGCTGTATACAAAATGTTAGCCGAACTAGACGGCGCATACCATTCTTAGCCACTTGCACTGCGATATAAAGGAAAAGGTGATCTAATTTGCAAAAATTCATATTAGGCAAGAGAAATCATATCGCATTAATCGGCGGAATTTTAATTGTCATTGGATTTGTCAGTAAACTAGGTTTTAAAAATGAGTTCATAGCGATTGGCTCGTTTGCTGTTGCCTCCGCTTTAGGTGTCGCGCCAATTGCGATCCAAGCATATCAAGCCTTGAGAGTCAAAGTCGTAAGTATTGATGTGCTCGTAACCATCGCGGTTATCAGCGCATTTTTAATTAACAATCTTGAGGAATCAGCGATTGTGACATTCCTATTTTTGTTTGGAGCGTTTTTGGAACAACGTACCTTGAACAAAACACGATCTGCGATTAAAGAATTGACGGAGATGGCCCCGGAGAGTGCTTTCAAACAAATGGCAGACGGCGAATTTGAAGAAGTGGCCGTAGATGAAGTTGACGTGGGCGATATTTTGCTTGTCAAGACTGGTGGAAAAATTCCCGTTGACGGCACCGTTTTAATAGGTGAAGGGTATGTCAATGAAGCAAGTATTACCGGTGAAGCGTTTCCGGTAGGCAAAAACTTGAATTCGGGTGTATATGCCGGGACAATCCTCGAAAATGGAACCATTAGAATTGTTGCTGATCGCGTAGGCGAAGACACTACGTTTGGCAAAATCATTGAGTTGGTTGAGGAAGCACAGGATTCAAAATCTGAAGCGGAACGTTTCATCAACCGATTTTCCAAATACTATACCCCGGCAGTTTTAGTGCTTGCTATGGTAGTGTGGTTATTTTCTCGAAACGTTGAACTGGCCATCACAATATTGGTTTTAGGGTGTCCGGGAGCATTGGTGATCGGTGTACCTGTTTCAAACGTAGCAGGCATTGGCAATGGCGCTCGACACGGAGTCCTCCTAAAAGGCAGCGAAGTGATCCACGATTTTAGCAAAGTGGATACCATGGTGTTTGATAAAACAGGTACATTAACGGTTGGAAACCCCAAAGTTGCTGACAATGAAATATATGGCGCCAATGTTGAAGAAATTTTAAGTTATCTGGCAAGTGTCGAGCATGAATCTGATCATCCGTTAGCGAAAGCAGTGACAGACTTCATTGGAGACACATTCCGATATAGAGTCGAAAATACTGACGTCGTAAAGGGGGGCGGAATTGTCGCGGATGTAGATGGTCATCGAATTGCAGTGGGCAATGTCGCCTTGATGGAACAAGAAAATGTTCATATAAATGAGCAGGTCCGCGCGGATATTAATCGATTTGTCGACCATGGGAATTCGCTTGTTTTGACTGCCGTTGATGGCGAAATTGGAGTACTCATGGGAATTCGCGATCAAATCCGGCCGGGAGTGAAGGAAGACCTTGCAAGACTTAAACGGCTGGGTGTTAAGAACCTGGTAGTTCTATCGGGAGATAATCAGGGGACCGTTGACTTGGTAGCCCGCGAACTGGGCTTGACGGAAGCTCATGGACATATGTTGCCGGAACATAAATCGGCATACGTTTCAGATCTAATCGATAAAGGCCAAATTGTTGCGTTCATTGGAGATGGAGTTAACGACAGCCCTTCACTGGCACTGGCACAAATTGGAATTGCCATGGGCAGCGGCACTGACGTAGCAATTGAAACGTCGGATGTTGTCTTGATGAATTCAAACTTTAGTCGCTTGCCTCATGCGCTGGGGTTAACAAAGGCAACATCTAATAACATGCGCCAAAACATCCTGATCGCAGTGGGTGTAGTGCTATTTTTGCTTGCCAGCGTGTTTTTTAGCGGTTGGATGAATATGTCGATAGGCATGTTAGTACATGAAGGCAGTATATTGGTCGTCATCTTAAACGGTATGAGACTACTTCGCTACAAGTTGAGATACTAGTAATACAGGAAACAGTAACGATATTAAAGGAGAAAAGAAAATGCAAAAAGCCACGATTCATCTGGAACCATTAACCTGTCCCTCATGCGTACAGAAGATTGAGAACGCGACAAAATCATTGAACGGTGTGGATAAAGACAGTGTCAAGGTACTGTTTAACTCGAGTAAAGTAAAGTTTGACTTTGACGCTGACAAGATATCCATCCAAGACATCGAAAAGGCCATCACGACACTTGGTTATGATGTTATAAAAACTCAGGTCAAAGATAAGTAAGACAGAAGGCAATTGTCAGAGTAAACGTCGGCACTATCTTCCTGGTATCCGCCAATGCCTACAGCAGATATCCAAATAAGCGCGTAATCAAAGATAAGATAGCTATGCCCATTCTTTTAAGTACAGAGACCTTACCTTCGGCTACCTTGTCGTTTGGCTCATAAGAATAGTCCTTGCCAACTTTTAAACTCTTATCGAGATCTACTTGAATATTCTCTTTCAATAATTCTGCAAATTCTTTGCTGCGTATTACTACCATGGATTCAGTGTTTAAATAGCTACTTCTCGCATCCAAATTATATGATCCCACAACACTTATATAATCATCAAACATATAGGTTTTGCTGTGGATAGAGCCTTGTCCCTGGTACTCATAAATAGTTGCGTCACTATCTACTAATCGTTTTCTGTGGCTCGAATAACCCGATATAGCGAGAGGATTTGGGCTTGAGTAATACGAGTTCGTTAATACGGTGATCTTCTCCACATCTACATCGTGTTGTTTGTATTCTGTTTTCATTCGTCTTGTGGGAATGATATAGGGACTCTGAATGAACATGGATTCTTCAGCCTGTGAAGCTAACTGTAACAGCGCCCTTATACACAGTGGATCCCGAAACATTTTGCCTTCAGGATTGTATACAAACTTTATACTGTCAACAGCTATTGTATG
>LSQX01038754.1_pt1 | contig 26881 bp, 32 predicted proteins | sample 654561 | NCBI WGS metagenome assembly LSQX01 (sample SAMN04489861, study PRJNA283612) | anaerobic digester metagenome | isolation source: 4 biogas reactors fed with cattle manure at either 37C or 55C with and... | place: Denmark: Kongens Lyngby | collected 2014
TGTGCGCCCTGCCGGGCGCACGATCGGAAAAGGCCATGGCTTTTATAAGTCATGGCCTTTTTTTGCTGGTCTGCATCCGTTGCCCGGAAATTTCCTTTGCCGGCCTGCTCTCATACGGTTCACCGGGCGCGCCACCGTCGGCAGGCTGCCCAACTCTCATGTGCTTGACGGCATTCGAACAATCACTATTATAAGGGCTGACGGAGGTTTACGATGAAATTATATACAGCAGTAATCACTGCTGCCCTGCTTTTGTTACTCAGCCAGAGCGTGGTCACATCCACGGCCGCGCAGAGGCCTGAAAAAGAGACGACCGGCCGAAAATCATCGTCCAAAGAGGTCAAAAGCGGAGTCAAATCAATAAAATCCGTAAAAAATGCGGCAAAGGAAAAAACCGCTTTGAATAATAAGTCCCCGGATGCTTTAACCGGTCCGGCGGCCTTTGACAGTCCCGATTACGCAAATTGGCCGTTTTATCGCGCGGTGGGCATCTATACGTCTCATCAGACGGAAATGATTTTCGCGCCGGAGCTGTCTGCCTATTTCAAGCAGTCTTCTCCTTACTTCTTAATTTCAGAATCCTCCTTGGTTGAAGGTGGTGGTTTGAAAAATGGACAGAAATCTGCCGCAGCAGTAAAAGACAATTTTCCAGGCGGGCAAAATCATCATATGATGGATTTCGCACCCTACAAATATGAAAGTAAATACAAAGACAATCTCTTTTCTGTGTCTTTACCGATACCGGCCACAAAATATTTGACGATTTCACCGGTTGTTTCCTACCTGCTCAATGACAACAGCACTGACAAAACCGGGGATAAAAGCAGGACGGACATCACACAGGGCGAATTTTTCTATGGCGGGATCAATCTGATATTTAACTTCTGATCGGCCGGCGGCGCGTCATTTCAAATACCGCCTTTTGTCTTGACCGCGTCAACAAAGCAAAGCCTGAATTTTTTTGTGTTTTCTTTTTGTGGCTGTCGTGATGTGTCAACGCTAGAGGAACCTGAACAGACGGCGGCGGAGCACTTCCACCTCCGCCCGGTTATCCGTCGGAGCGTAGATCGTTTCCCTGCGGCCACCCTTTTCTTCCCTGGACTGTGAGACAATCATTTCCGCGTCCTCCAGAAATTTGATGGCATTGCGGTAGTTGGCCTGAGACAGAGCCTCGGCGCGCAGTACTTCCCCTTTGCGGTACATACGGTCTCCCAGCGGCCTTATTTTGGTCAGCCACTCGCGCTCGGTCAAAGGCTTTTTCTTCAGGTAAACGATACTGCGAATTACAATCCAGTAGGACTCCAGATAGTTATGAATCAGCCCGGTAAACGGCTTTAATTTGGCCCCGCCGCGGCTTTTGACCTCTATCCATACCTCACCATCCTTTTCGCTGGTAACAATCATTCCCCGGCCGTGCAGATAGGCAAGGACATTGTCAACCTCTTCGACGTCATCGAGTTGATAATCGAAGATAAATTCGTTCCACAGCAGCCACTTGAGAAACTTGTAGTCCCCCATGACTTTAGCCAGGGACATCGAGTCTTCCTTGTGCTTGACCATCGACGTGGCGACAAAACAAATCGGCAGGAAGAAGTGAAGAATGTTGTTTTTGTAATATTCCAGGTTCAGCCTTTTGGCGTCTTCCAGCGAATAGACCACCTCCTGCATTTCCTCTTCTTCTTCCAGAGCCTCTATTTTGGAGATGACGCCCGTCTGATCGAAAATATTCAGCGCGTCGGAAATAGCCTTGTCGCGGCGGGAAAATGTTTCGGCAAACTTTACCTGCCTGCTGGAGCTGGAAAGATATTCATAAAATTCGTTGAGGATGTCGTTTAACTCATCCTGGGATATGCCGCGCCGGTCATGGCTCAAAAGACCACAGGCAACCATCGCAAACGGAGTGACCACAGATACGTTGTTGATTTTCAGGACAACTTCATAGCCGATTTTCCGATACAGAGACTGGCGCTCATCGAGCGTCATCTCCTCCATGGGTTTTTCCTGGGTCTCCAGATATTCCTTCATGACAATCGGCTCACCGATGTTGATATAGACCCGGCCGAACCGTTTGCGCAAAATTTTGGTCGTTTTGATGATTTCCGCAGTATTTTCGGGAACCTTCGGAGAGCCGGCCAGTTCGTTGAGGTAGGCACGCTCTTCGATAACGCGATCGTAGCCGATGTAAACAGGCACGGCGGCCAGGTTTTCACAGTAGCCTTCCTGGTAGGCCTGAATGATCATCGATAAAAGTCCGTATCTGGGCATGACCATTTTCCCGGTTCTGCTGCGGCCCCCCTCGATGAAAAACTCCAGCGGCAGTCCCTCGCGCAGAAGTGTCGCCATGTATTTGGTGAATACTTCACCATAAACTTGATTGCCGCGGAAGCTGCGCCTGAGAAAAAAAGCCCCGGAACGCCTGAAGACATAACCCAGCGGAAAAAAGGAAAGGTTGTTGCCCGCCGCAATAAAAGGCAGTTGAATGTTGTTTTTATAAAACACATAGGAAAGCAGCAGATAATCGATGTGGCTGCGATGGCACGAGATAATCACAAAAGGCATTTTCTTGGACAGATTACGTATGCGGGCCAGTCCTTCGGCATCGATGGAAAGGCCGTCATAGACTGTGTTCCACAACCAGGTGAGCGCCTTGAGCCAGATTTCAATAAAAGTCTCCCGATAGTCCGCCGCTATTTCATACAGATAGCGGCGGGCATCCTTGGCCACGGACGCGGGGGCTCTTTTGTGCTCAACGGCGTAATCTTCGAGAAAATGTTTAAGTTTCGGATCCTGCATCACCATGCCTATGAGCTCGGCGCGGGACTTCAAAGCAGGCCCGACGATAGCCGTCTTCTCCTGCTCAATCCGGTCAATCAGCTCCCCGCGCAGATCCTGGATCATTTCATTTCTGGTGAGCATCTGATTAGCCGCAAGGTATTCCTGCATGTTCACCGGCTGGGCCGGCAGGACAAACGCCTGCCTGGAATAGCGGATGAAGGTGATCAGCCGTCGGATCGTACCGGTATTTTCCATCTGCCCGAAAAGAATATTGAACAGGCTTTCATTCTCCTTTTCGCGCCGCCGGCCGTAGGCAACAAGGACCGGCACGACAAAAATGGGAAACGGAAGATCGGGCTGCAGATCGATCAGGGTGGCCACTGCGTCTTCTGCGGAGGGATATTCAATGAACTCCGACTCGCCCAGATGGATGACGACACTTTCTTTGGCACCCAGTTGCCGCGCCATGAAATCGAGCTTCCCCTGCCTGGCTAATCCCTTGCGGCGGAAACGCCGCAAAAAAGACGACCAGTAAAACTTCAGCATCTTGGTCAGAGGCTGCCAAAACGACATGTTCATGCCGTGGCAGTACACAGGCCCGGGCAGACCGCTGCGGCCGGCAATCTCGGTGATGATCAGGCTGTTGAGTTTGCTTCTTTGCTTGATCGCGTAAACGATAACGCCCCTCCCGGCAAGCTCTTTGAGGGAACTGACCTCCTCTTCGGCAATGGCGACACGCGAAAGGTAGAGCTTGGCCAGGCGAAAGCGCCAGAAATCCTGCTTTTCATAAACACATCCCGAATAATATTCTTCATCGTGATGCTTAATTTTTGTCGGCTCTTTTACACTCATAAGACAATCCGGAGGGCAGTGCCGCAGACTGGCGGGCGCCGATTAGACCTCTTTTTTTTGAAATTCGTCCGGGAAACGTTCACTCATGTAATTTTGCACATAAGCCCGCACATCAACCGCTTCGCTGAAGGACAGAGCTTGACGGAGAAGTTCTTTGGCTTCCGAAATGGTCGCGTGTCGGACAATACGCTTGATGCGGGGAATCGCCAGATGATTCATGCTCAACTCGTCGAGCTGCATGCCCAGAAGTATCAGGCAGCACAGTGGATCCCCCGCCATCTCCCCGCACATGGCCACGCGTATGTTCGCTTCATGTGCATGATCCACGATTTTTTTGATCAGCCGCAGCACAGCCGGGTGGAGAGGCTCATAAAGGTACGACACTCTTTCGTTGGACCGGTCGATGGCCAGCGCGTACTGGATGAGATCATTGGTGCCGATGCTGAAATAATCAACTTCCCTGGCCAGTTGATCGGCAATGACGGCGGCGGCCGGCACTTCAATCATCGCGCCTATTTCCAGTTTTTCACCAACAGGCACACGCTGTGCCACCAGTTCATCACGTGTCTCTTTCAGCAGCCTTTTGGCTTCGCGGATTTCCTCGACGCTGGAAATCATCGGGAAAAGAATCTTCACCGGCCCCAGGGCGCTCACACGCCAGATCGCGCGTAGCTGCGTCTTAAAAATTCCCGGCTCTTTCAGGCAGAAACGAATCGCCCTCAAGCCCATCTGGGGGTTCAATTCCCTGGTCGGCTTTTGATATCTGGTAAACTTGTCCCCACCAAGGTCAAAGGTGCGGATGGTTGCCCACTGGAGATTTTTTTCGGTAACCACCTGACGGTAATTGTTGAAATGGTCTTCTTCCGTAGGCAGATCATCACGGTAAATATACAGAAATTCCGTCCGGTAAAGACCGATGTGCTCCGCCCCGTGAGTAATGGCCGATGGAATTTCTTCGATGAATTCGATGTTGCAGCCGATACGCACACGGTACTGATCCTGCGTTACAGCAGGCTGCCTGGCGTATTTGAGATATTCCTCCCTGGTCTCGTCATAGTGGCGCTTCTTCTCCTCATAGCGCTTGAGCATGTCGGGATATGGATTGACCACGACAAGCCCTGACGTTCCGTCCACGATAATATCATCGCCGGTACGGGCAATGCGGGTGATATTGTCCAGCCCGACAACGGCGGGCAGCTCCATGGACCTGGCGACAATGGCGGTGTGCGAGGTGCGCCCCCCGCTGTCGGTTGCGAAACCGACAATTTTATCCAGTTTCATCTGGGCCGTATCGGCAGGCGACAGATCGTGTGATACGACAACGACCCCTTCTTCCCCCACCTCCCAGACAGTGTCTCGTTTTTCACCGCTGATATTGCGTAAAATCCGCTGTACGACATACTGTACGTCGCTGATGCGGCCGCTGATATAAGCATCCTCCAGACCTTCAAATATCCGTCTGTAATGATCCAGTGTCATTCTGAGCGCCCATTCGGCGTTGACTCCCTCACGACGAATATAATCGATGGTGCGGTTGATGAATTTTTTGTCCGACAACAGCAGCACATGAACATCGATGATATAAAGGGGCTCTGTTGTTTTTGTTTTTTTGAGGTTTTCCTGAATTTCCTGAAGCTGGCGCGAGGATTCCGAGATGGCTTTCTTCAGACGTTCAACTTCCAGGGGGATGGCCGACGGATCGCTTAAGCGATAGAAAGATACCTGGGCGTCAATCGGGTCAAAACGAAACGCCTTGCCGATAACGATGCCCGGCGAAACCCCGATTCCTTTAATGACGAAAGTTTTATCCTCCCTGTCAGTTGTCATGCGCTGTTTCAGTCTTCCCCGAATTTATTTTCAATCAATTCTTCAAGTTCCGCCAGGGCGGCCGAGGCGTCCTCGCCTTCCGCTTTTACAGTTATCATACCACCCATCGGACAGGCAAGAGTCAAAATGCCCAGTATGCTTTTCCCGTTGGCGGTCTGCCCGTTGCGTTCGATGAATATCTGGGCCTGGTATTTCTGTGCGGTACGTACAAACTGTGCGGCCGCGCGTGCGTGCATCCCCAGTTTGTTTTTCAGCTTGAATACTTTCATTTCCACCATGCAGACCAATCCTGACATGAAATAAGCAGCAACAGGATAACCCCACCATATAATATGAAAATCTGCGACACACCTTTCCGCAGCAAACTACGGCAGACAAGAATGACGCCCAGCCCCAAGGCAAGACACAGCAGATGCAACCATGCGGCCCCACCCGCAGGGCAGCTGGATAAAAGCCATACGGCCATACCAGCCAGCAACAAAACTGACAGCCACCTCATCCGCAGCGCAACACCGGGCAGGGACATTTTGCGGATAAACTCGACTCCCTGTTTTCCCCTGCGCCAGCCTTCGATGAAGCCTTTTATCCGCACCCAGAGATGAGCCGGCGTGTATACAAACAAAAATACCACTGGAGCCACAATGCCGCCTGCAAGAGCGACGCACGAGGCAACTATGCCGGCGCACGGCCGGAGCGCTCCCCAGAAAAAAGTATCACCGATGGCTGCGTAAGGACCGGTCAGACTATTTTTGACCATCTCTATGGAAGCAGCATCATCACCGTCAGGTCTGTCTTCCTCCATGCGGAAAAGCGAACCGATCAGAGGCGCACAAAGGTAAGGATGTGTGTTGAACATCTGCAGGTGACGGCCGAGAAAATTCTCCTTGTCTTCATCGGACATTTTTTTTTCTCTCAAAAAGGGAATGAGCGCGTACGTAAAACCTATATTCTGCATCCGCCGAAAATTCACCGCGGCATGAACAAAAAAAGATCTCCACAATACTTTAATCAGGGTGCCTCTTTTCATCGCTTCATTTCCAACATATTGATCTTGAACAGGTTCCACTCTAAAGTGTGCCGCAGGAACTAACACAATCACTTCTTTAAGTCAATGAATCGTGTCAACAGTATATCATCCTGCAACCTCTGCGCTCCGACAGACTGCAAATACAAAACAATCAATGAAGTTCGGCTAATCGGAGAGGAAAATGCTCTTATTTTTCTTGACAGGCGTTTTTTTTGCTGTTAAGGACACGCCGGTTTCAAGCACCGGCTAAACGCTTGAGAATACTTCTTTGCATATATCTTCGCTTGCAAAGATCTTCAACAAATTAAATTAAGAATTAGTTAAGGGGGTCCAATAAAATGCTTTGTGATACTGTTAAAAAGGGAGTGGAATGCGGTTTTATGAGTAAAAAAGGCTGCAGCTACTCCGGAGGCACATGCCATCCGGTCATTGACAGATGTGATGACTGCAATAAAATTTCTCAATTCGAAACAGGCATGTACTGCAAGGTTTATCCGGAACCGCAGGTCAAATGGATAACCGGCAACTGCCCGTCTGCTTCTCATATAAAAATCGAGATTAAAGAAGCCCAGAAGATCAATCCGATGAAAGTTTCCAAAAGAGGCGGCAAGAAATAAAGAAATATGGTCAGCACCACTCAAAAGCCGGCTTTTAAGCCGGCTTTTTTTAACTCATCATTTTTCTGATCCGCTTCAATTCTTTCTTGATCAGGACTAATTTATCCAGGTACGACTCTTCTTCCGGGGCCTCACGCATTTTCAAGAGCTGTTTTTTCGCGCCGCTGATGGTGAAGCGTTGCTGATACAGCAGATTACGTATGGTAAGGAGCTCTTCAACGTCTTTTCTTCTGTAGAGCCTTTGTGCCGCTTTCGTCCTGACCGGCTTGACTGTTTTAAATTCAGTTTCCCAATAGCGGATGACATACGGTTCGACGCTGAGAATTTTACTCACTTCGCCGATACGGAAATAAGCCTTTTCGGGAATGATACTGTCCATAGAATTCCTGAATTTAACAGGGAGAAAAAACCGCCGGCGCCACGCGCACGAAAAGAGGCTTTCGCACAGCAGCAAGGACCAGCGGCAAAGAACAAGGAAATGATTAACCGTTTATTGATTTACGCAATACCTGGGAGGATTTGAATGTAAGAACCCGGCGCGCGGTAATCGATATTTCCTCTCCCGTCTGAGGATTACGGCCTCGTCTGGAGCGCTTTTCCTTTACTACAAAATTCCCGAAGCCCGATATTTTCACCACTTCACCCTGAGCGAGGCTGTCTTTAATTATATCAAATACCGCTTCAACGATTTCCGCCGATTCCTTTTTGGAAAAACCGAGTTTTTCGTAGACATTCTGAATGATATCGATTTTTGTCATTTCCTCTCCTCCGTTTTAGCGTCGTCTATGCTGTCAGGCTCTTATTTTCGCCCCTGTCCTTGCGATCGTGTTTTGCACGATTTTTTCGTGAATCGAGTTGATTTCCGTATCTGTTAAAGTTCTGTCCGGCGCCTTGTAGGAAAATCTCAGGCCCAGGCTTTTCGTTCCGGCGTCAAGCCCCTTGCCTGCGTATATATCAAAAATCACGACATTTTCAAGCAATTCTTCAGTCTGACCTTCAACAATTTCGAGCATCTTCCCCGCTTCCATGTCTTCGGAAACAACAAATGCCACATCGCGCACAACGGCGGGAAATTTGGATATTTCCCTGTAAACAATCTGCCGGCTGACCTGTTCATTTAGCAAATCAAGATTAATTTCAAATATATATGCTGTATTTTTTATGTCCATTTTCCGCAGGACGTCCGGATGAACCTCTCCTAAATATCCGATCGTCACGCCGTTGTGAACAACGGCACAGGAACGCCCCGGATGTAAAAAAGGCTCTGTTTTTTCAGCGTTATAGAGACAGTGCTCTATTTTTAAATCATAAAAAACATTTTCCAGGCATCCCTTGAGATCGTAAAAATCGACCGCGTTTTTTCCACCCCAGAGATCCTCCGAAACTCCCCCGGTTAAAAGCCCCGCCAGAATATTTTTCTCTTCGGGCAGTTCATCATTGTTGCCACGTTTAATGAAGCTTCTGCCTATTTCAAATATTTTAAGATTAAAAGACGAATTGTTAATGTTTTTCTTTAATGTTTCGAGCAGTCCGTAGGCAAGCGTCGTGCGCATCACTGATTGTTCTTCGGTGAGCGGGTTTTTAATGGTGACAAAGTTACGCCTGATGTCGTCGCCGGGCAGAAGCAGATAATCCACCGAAGCGGGAGAAGTGAAACTGTAATTAATGATTTCCGAATACCCGCTGCCGGCAAATGTACAACGTATTTTTTCTTCCAGTTCGAGGCGTGAAATGGCGCTTATTTCGCTGGCGGCCGCAGCCGGCAAAGAAGGCGGCACTTTATCGTATCCATAAAGACGGACAATTTCTTCAATCAGGTCAATCTCTCTTTCAATATCCACACGTGCGGAAGGTGGATCGACCAGATACTTTCCCCTGCCGTCCGACCTGACCTTCATACCAAGGCTTTTGAGAATCCGTATCGTCTCTTTGGGCTCTATGGCTGCACCGATGACGCTGCGCAGGCGGTCCAGCCGCAGAGGAATGCTTCCGGTTTTTTTGATTTTGCGGGGGTATTCGTCCAGATAGTTTTTGCAGACTTGTGCGCCGGCAAGCTCGGCGATCAACTGCGCCGCCCTGTCGAGCGAACGGAGCACACCTTCGGGGTCGATGCCTCTTTCAAAACGAAAAGCCGCGTCCGTCGGCATACCCAGACGCCTTGCGGAACGGCGTATCGCTGAGGGGTTGAAATAAGCGCTTTCCAGAAATATGACTGTTGTATCGTCTTTGACCTCTGAATTGAGGCCGCCCATAATTCCGCCGATGGCGACCGGCTTTTTACCGTCGCAGATCATGGTCGTATCGTCCGGGAGAACATGACTTTTTCCGTCGAGCGAAACAAATACCTCGCCCTTTTCCGACCTGCGCACGACGATCCTTCCCTCTTCCAGAAAACGGAAGTCAAACGCATGCAGCGGCTGTCCTGTTTCGAGCATGACAAAGTTTGTCACATCCACTACGTTGTTGATCGCGCGCATCCCGGCCGCTTCGATTCTGGTCTTCAGCCAAACGGGCGAATCTGCTATCTTCACGTTTTTAATCATCCGCGCCGAATAGCGGGGACACAAATCCGCATCAATGATGGTCACGGATGACAAAGACAAGATATCTTCGGATGCTTCCCTGATTCTCACCGAGGGCAGGCGAACTTTTTTCCCGGTCAGAGCAGCCACTTCCCGGGCCACGCCGATCATGCTCAGGCAATCGGAGCGGTTCGGCGTGACGCTTATATCCAGCACGGTATCGCCAATGTTCAGTGCGGCCTCCAGAGGGGTTCCCGGATGCCAATCCCGGGGCAACTGCATAATGCCCGAGGCGTCGTCGCCGATCTCCAGCTCGGCCTCGGAACAGAGCATGCCATCGGACTGCTCACCGCGCAAAAGAGTGGATTTGATTGTGTACCCGCCCGGTATCACCGCACCAACCTTTGCCAGGGGCACGATGTCCCCTGTTTTAATGTTCGGCGCGCCGCAGACAATCGGGTATGTCCGCTCACCATCGGTCACCTCGCACAAAGACAGTTTGTCCGCAGCCGGATGCTTTTTTACAGATAAGATCCTGGAGACGACCACACCGGAAAATTCCGGCTCAATAGTTTTTATTTCTTCCACTTCGAGACCGGACATGGTCAGCACATCCGCCAGTTCCTGCGGCGTAACATCAATGTCAACATAGTCTTTCAGCCATTTGAGACTAACAAGCATGAGACGGGGCTCTCCTAGAATTGCCTGAGAAATCGGATATCGTTTTCAAACAAAAGACGGATATCTGAAATACCATATTTCAGCATGGCGATGCGCTCCAGACCGAGACCAAAGGCAAAGCCGGAATAAACCTCGGCGTCATAGCCGACATTCTGGAAAACAGTCGGATCCACCATGCCGGAACCTAAAATTTCCAGCCAGCCGCTGTGTCCGCAAACGCGGCATCCTCTGCCGGCGCACATTACACAGCGTATATCCACCTCCGCCGATGGCTCTGTAAACGGAAAAAAACTGGGACGGAAACGCAAGGTTGTGGCGTCGCCGAACACCCTTTTCAAAAAGGCGGTCAAAATGCCTTTCAGATCGGCAAAGCTGACATCGTAATCGACCAGCAGGCCTTCAATCTGATGGAACATCGGCGTGTGAGAAACGTCTGAATCGCGCCGGTAAACGCGTCCCGGCGATAAAATGCGCACCGGCGGCTTCACCTGTTGCATAACCCTGACCTGAACCGGCGAAGTGTGCGTCCGCAAGACGGTTTTTTCTTCGATATAAAAGGTGTCCTGCATGTCCCGGGCGGGATGGTCCGGGGGCATGTTGAGGGCCTCAAAGTTGTAATAATCAAGCTCCACTTCCGGCCCCTCAACTACTGAAAAGCCGAAAGAAGAGAAAATATCACATATCTCACGCCGGATTTGAGTAACGGGATGTATTCTGCCGGGCCTGGTTCCCCGACCGGGCAGGGTGACGTCTATTTTCCCCCTTGTCAGAGTCTGCTTTTTCGCGCCTTCCGACAGCCTCAGGAGAGATTCTTCTATTTTATTTTCCAGAAGAACCTTTACCTCATTGCAGCGTTTTCCGAAAAGCGGCTTTTCCTCGGCCGGAACTTGTGAAATATTTCTCAACAGACCGGTCAAAAGCCCTCTGCGGCCAAGATATTTCGTCTTTACAGCGAGCAGCGCGTCTTGTGAGCCGGCATTTTCCAGCTCGGCAAGAGCGTCATTTTCCAGCTGTTGAATCCCAGCGATCATGCCGCCTGCTCACCTTTTACCGTTGCAACGATCGAGGCAAAAACCTGCGGGTCATTGACTGCCAGCTCAGCCAGAATCTTGCGGTCGAGCATAATATTGGCTTTTTTCATTCCGTCGATCAGCCGGCTGTAGGAAATGTCGTTCATCCGGGCGGCGGCATTGATGCGCGCTATCCACAGGGCGCGGAATTCACGTTTGCGGACCCGACGGTCGCGATACGCATAATTGAGAGCCTTGTTAACCGCTTCGGTCGCACTACGCAGCAGGCGGCTGCGAGCGCCGAAAAAGCCCTTGGCTCTTTTTAAAATAGATCTTCTTCTTTTACGGGCTGTAACGCCTCTTTTTACCCTTGACATGACTTTTACTCTCCTGTGTTAATTAAAACTGCAGCCTGTGCAAACTCAGTAAAAAGTCCGGATGCGGCTCTGCGCTACGGAGTTTTTTACGAAGAGTTCTTAATTTGTTATATTTGCCATCTTTTACGAAACCATCATCAGTACAAAATCTACAGGTAGGGAATCAGTCTTTTGATGGCGCTTTCATTTGCCGGATGCACAAGAGCCGATTTGCGCAAACCGCGTTTCCTCTTTGTGGTCTTCTTGGTGAGGATGTGACTGGCAAAGGCTTTGCTTCTTTTCACCTTGCCGCTGGCTGTGAGTTTGAAGCGCTTGGCCGCCCCTCTGTGTGTTTTCATCTTTGGCATTTCATCACCTCTTTATTTCATTCACGCTAATTTATTTTTTTGGCGAAACGACCATGATCATATTCCGGCCTTCCAGTTTAGGCTCCTGGTCAATTACACAATCATCGGCCAGTTCAGATTTAATCCGCTCCATCACATTGCGGCCCAGAGCGGTAAAGGCGATTTCCCGCCCACGAAACATCATTGTTATCTTAACCTTGTCATGCTGCTGGAGAAACTTTTTAATGTGTTTAATTTTCACCTGCAAGTCGTGTGCTTCCGTTTTAGGTCTCAGACGAATTTCCTTGAGATGAACGATCGTCTGACTTTTTCTGGAGTCATGGATTTTTTTGCTCTGTTTGTAACGGTATTTGCCGTAATCCATGATCTTGCAGACGGGCGGGTCGGCATTGGCGGAAACCTCCACCAGATCCAGACCGGCTCTTTCCGCGTGGGCGATCGCCTCATCAAGGGGTAAAATACCCAGCGACTGGCCCTCCTCGCCGACAACTCTCACCGTCGCCGACCTTATCTCTGTGTTGACCCTTAAATCCTTAGCTATATGCCACCTCCCGGGATAATCCTTAATATTATTTCTTATTTTCGCACATATCACGCACCAGTGCAATAAACTGATCTGTCGGCATCGGCCCCAGATTCCGTCCGTCGCGGAAGCGCGGAGCCACGGTCTGCGATTCCACTTCCTTATCGCCGATCACCAGCATGTAGGGAATCTTCTGCATCTGCGCCTGGCGGATTTTATACCCTAATTTTTCATTTTCAAAATACTTTTCACTGCGGATGCCCGCGGCAATGAGCCTGGCGTGCACCGCTTCGGCGTATTCAATGTGCCTGTCGGTCACGGTCAGCAGCATGCATTGCACAGGCGAGAGCCATACCGGAAAGGCACCCGCGTAATGCTCTATCAAAACACCCATAAATCTTTCTATGGCGCCCAGAATCACGCGGTGAAGCATAACGGGACGGTGCTTTTCGCCGTCGGCCCCCACATAACTCAAATCGAACCGCTCCGGCAAAGTGAAATCGCACTGGATCGTGGCGCATTGCCATTTTCTTTTCAAAGCATCCTTGAGCTTGAAGTCTATTTTCGGCCCGTAGAAAGCTCCGTCTGCCTCATTGACCTCATAGCTTATCTTGTTGTCCCTGAGCGCGCTTTCCAGCGCATTGGTCGCCAGCTCCCAGTCAGCATCAGAGCCGATTGACTTTTCCGGCCTTGTACTCAATTCCACTTCATACTCGAAGCCGAAAACACCCATCGCGTAATTAACGAAATCGGCAATGGCGCGGATTTCGTCATTGAGCTGATCCGGCCGACACAGAATATGTGCATCGTCCTGCGTGAATTGACGCACCCGCAGCAGGCCGTGCAGCACGCCGGTTTTTTCATGGCGGTGAACCGTGCCGAGCTCGAAATAGCGCAGCGGCAGATCGCGGTAGCTGCGGATTTTCGACTTGTAAATCAGCATGTGCGACAAACAGTTCATCGGCTTGATGCCGTAGGTTTGCTCGTCAACTTCGGTAAAATACATATTTTCACGGTAATGGTCGAAATGGCCGGATTTTTTCCACAGCTCGGACTTCAGAATCTGCGGCCCCATGACCATATCGTAACCGCGTTTTATGTGCTCTTGCCTTTCCCATTCCTCAATGAGGTAGCGCAGCATCATCCCCCGGGGATGAAAAATCACCAGGCCGGCGCCGGCCTCTTCATTGATCTGAAACAAATCAAGTTCCCTGCCCAAGCGCCGGTGATCACGCTTTTTGGACTCTTCCAGCAGGGTCAGATATTCTTCAAGCCCCGCCTCATCGGCAAAGCTCGTACCGTAAATGCGCTGAAGCATTTTGTTGCGCTCGTCGCCCCGCCAGTAAGCTCCCGCCACATTCAGCAGCTTGAACGCCCTGACCATGCCTGTCGACGGGATGTGCGGACCGCGGCACAAATCGATGTAATCACCGTCTTTGTAAATGCTGACAATCTCAACATCCGCCGGCAGATCGTCAATCAGCTCGACCTTGTAATCTTCCCCGCGCCGGGCAAACAACTCAACCGCCTCAGCCCGGGACAGTTCCTCCCGAATAAAGGGATAATCAGCCCCGGCGATCTCCCGCATCCGCTTTTCTATCTTTTCCAGATCGTCGGGAGTAAAGGTTTCGGCATATTCAAAATCATAGTAGAAGCCGTCTTCAATCGAAGGGCCGATAGCCACTTTGGCCCCCTTGAAGATGTCCTGAACCGCATGCGCCATGACATGAGAGGCGCTGTGGCGCAAAATGGCGAGCCCCTCGCGCGAGGCGGTATCAACCGGCTCGACAGCGCAATCTTCCGTCAGGCGATAGCTTAAATCTACCTGATTCCCTTTTATTTTTGCGGCCACCACAGACTGGAACAAATCCGGCTTCCAACTGCTGATGGCTTCTCCGGCGGTCACACCGGCGGAAAATGTCCGCAAGGTTTTATCCGGAAACTCAACTTTTATATTCATAACGGCACCGGGTTGGCGCTATACGCGCTTGCGCTTCATTTGAAAAGGGCATCACCTTTTCGCTGATGCCCTTTTCTCAATCTGCGTTTACGGCATATGCGCGTTTACAAACAAATGGTAGGCAAGCAGGGATTTGAACCCTGGACATCCACCGCGTCAGGATGGCGCTCTCCCCCTGAGCTACTTGCCTGCATGGGTAAAGATTTCCGAAATGCGGAAATCCATAATTCTTTAAGGAGCCTCTGCCGCTTTCTGACCCTGACGGCCAAGACAAGACGGACACGTACCGCCTTTAACTTTCGAGCATGGTGAACTAGCAGTAAAACGCTTATGTGTCAAGCAAATATCTCATTTTTGGTCCGCCTCCGGCTCGGATTGATTAAGGATCCGCACTCCCCGGACAATATAAACCAGACACGACAGGATGGTTATCAGAGCCGTCGCCCAAAACAGCCAGTTAAGCCAGAATCTGTCGAAATCCGGAAAAAATTCTCTATGCAAAAGAGCGAAAAAAATTGTCGCGATCTGCAAGGCGGTGGTCATCTTGCTTACGACAGCGGGCTTTATTTCATAGGGTATCGACATTAGATTAAGAATCGCAATCCCCGTGAGAATCATGAAATCACGGCTGATGACGATAACGGTCAGCCACCCGGGAATCAGCCCGAATATAGCCAGTGTAATGAAGCTGGCGGCCAGAAGCAATTTATCCGCGATAGGGTCCAGATAAGCCCCCAGCGTGGTCTGGCATTTGAGCAGGCGGGCCAGCGCTCCGTCCAGGGCGTCAGTAACACCGGCAACGACAAAGGTGACGAGCGCCTTGTCATAATCGGACTGAATCAAGAAAATGACAAATACGGGCACCAGAATTATCCGCAGTAACGATAAAAAATTAGGTATGTTCATGAGTCGATGCAGATATGCGCTTATATATTATTCAGATATAGCCAAACTTGCTCCACACAGATTTATCCCCTCAGTTGTGGACCGTAGGGGAGGGTCTCCAGAACTGTGGTAACCGCCTCTTCCAGGGCGGTTTCGAGTGAGCCGCGAGCTTTCATGTCCAGCCTGTTGCGAAACAAATCAAAACTCCGGCAGGTAGTCCTGTGGCGTGCGGTCCACAAGGTCTCGCCCGTTGCCGTATTGCGCAATTCACAGCCGAGCGAGACGGTGACCGGCGCGTAAAACAATCTTTTCGATGTAGTGTTTTCCAGAAGCGAACAGTACATGACCGCATCCGGATTTGCCTGATCATGGGCCGTCCGGGCCGTGAGTGCATTTCGCCGCAGGGCGCCGTCCGCAGCGGTTTTACAGTTCATTTTCCCGTCCACAATTTCCGCTGAAACGGGAGGATATCCCTTGAAATGAAGCTCTTTGAGTAATTTCTCCTTCAGCAGATGTGACACTTCAACATCCCCTGCCGCGCACTCCACCGGCAGCACAGCGATGACACTGATGTCGAAGGAGCTTTGAGGATTGCTCACCACCTGAGGAGTCTGAGATGAGCAGGCAGCCAGACAAATAAACAGTACGGCACAGGCTGCAAAAAAGATTTTTCCGGTCTTCATTATTGTACCTCCCGATGCATCTGGAGCGTCATCCGGACTACGTCTCCACTATAGTCCAGCTCCTGCACTGTGTAGAGTCCTGATTGCTCAATCCGCGCCAGCAGGCTCTGCACTTCCGCCAGCACAACGAGGTCGAAATCCGCCCTTTGCCAGCCCAGACGGCAGGGATAGGGGCTTTTGACTATTTTGGGCATGCTTTGCAAAAAGTTGCGCAGTCGGACAAAATCAGCATATTTTTCGACTCCGTCAACTGATAGAAAGATGGGCGTGCCTTGCTGTGCCTGCTGCTCGGACACAAGGCCCATTTGTACGAGGTCGTCTTCAAGAAGCTTATCGAGGACCAGAACCTGTGCTTCCACCTCATAAAACTCCTGCTGCCTGCTTTCTGAAACGATCCGGTAATTGCCGATATAGCGGTCCACCTTGCCGGACAAGGCGGTCTTCAACGTGTTAATCTTTTCAGATGATTCTTTATCCGGCAAGATGCGCTGCAGCGCGCGCATGAGTGCATTTTCAAGCGCGTCTTTTACAGCTTCGCTGCGGGCAAGGGCCTCGTCTTCTTTGGTAACCTGTGCTCGCCCCTCAACCATAAACGCAAGATCTTCCGCCTGCAGCGCGCCTGTAGGGATGCAGGTCATCCATAACGTAACAAATAAAATTGATAAAAAAACCCGTTTCATAATCTAATCCCGGTCCGCTGAACGGCGCGCGCTGCTGTTTCTTATCTTTTCAATTTCTTCTCTGACCACCCGCTCGGCAATGCCGGGGATCATTTCCCTGGCGATTTTCTCGATAATCTCCAGAGACTTTTTCATCAGGTCCTCATTGAAGCGGGCCCGTACGGGATCATCCACAATATCCGTCAAATCATGGACGCGCTCGCGTCTGCGCTCACCCGGTTTGATGCGCTCGTATCCCCGGCCGTCAATCATGACAATCTCACGGGGGGCTTTCCCGTCCGTCGCGCACCGCCCGTAGACCTGCCTTTCGTCGTATAATTCGGTCAGCTCAAAAATGTTCCCGTCCGGAACCGTCCGCCGTTCATCGTTCATGAATTGTCTTCCCCCGACCACCAGTACCGACATAATATCATTTGTCTTTAGTCGATTCGTGCAGTTACCACAGTGACCTCAACTCTTCAAGTATTATATGGGGGGATTCATGTGGTTTTTTCGCCTGCCAGGCGGCGCAATTCAACTGCGATCTCGTAAATCTTTTTTCTGGCGACCCTGGTCTGACAGGAGATCTCACGCACGGCGTCGCGAAGCGAAACGCTGCGGTCGGAAAACAGGCGGGAAAGCATTTCACGGATTTCGTCATCCGACGGTATCCGGTCATTTGCGGAGGCGCCCTCGATGATCAAGGTGTATTCACCTTTTTCCTTTATCTGTTCGAGATTGAGCATCTGCGAAATCTTTCCGGGTCTGACCTCTTCAAAAACCTTGGTCAATTCACGCGCCAGCACAATTCTCCTGTCCCCCAGAAGGTCATGAATATCTTTGAACGTTGCGACTATTCGTTTCGGCGATTCGAATAAGACGATGGTTTTCTCTTCATGCCGTACGGAGGCAAGAAAATTACGGCGTCTGCTTTCCTTTGGCGGCAAAAAACCGCAAAACAAAAAACTCTCGGCGGGAAAACCGGACACAGACAAGGCAGCAATAACTGCTGAAGCACCGGGAACGGGGACGACACGAATCTGATGCCTGTGCGCCTCTTCCACGAGGCGGCAGCCCGGATCCGAAATGCACGGCGTGCCCGCGTCTGAAATGTAGGCGATACTTTGCCCTTCCTGCAGCCGGGCGATGATCATCCGGCTTCTTTCTTTTTCATTGTGCTCGTGGAGACTGACTTGTCTCGTGCGAATGTCGTGGGCTTTGAGCAGAATTCCGGAGCGGCGCGTATCCTCGGAGGCAATCAGATCGACCTGCCGGAGAACGCGGATCGCCCGCAGCGTGATATCCTCCAGATTGCCGATGGGCGTGGCCACCACGTAAAGAATACCCTGCTTCTCGTCTGCGCTTTTCACCATAGAGCCTTCATATCACACTTTGGTATTGACATCCGTGAGTTTCGGTTTTAATAGCAGAGACGCTGTCAAAATTCTACCGGGAATGAATAAAGGGAAATGAACAAACGAATATTGGTTACCGGCGGCGCCGGCTTTCTGGGCTCCCATCTTTGCGAACGGCTTGTCAAGGAAGGGCATGATGTTTTATGCTTGGACAACTTTTTTACAGGCAGCAAAAGAAACATCACCCATCTTCTGGGGGAGCCGCGCTTTGAACTGATCCGCCACGACATCATCAACCCCATCTATCTTGAAGTGGATGAAATCTACAATCTGGCCTGCCCCGCCTCTCCGGTACACTACCAGCACAATCCCATCAAGACAATTAAAACCAACGTAATGGGAGCGATCAATGTCCTGGGCATCGCCAAAAGGACAAAGGCAAAGGTGCTGCAGGCATCCACCTCGGAAGTTTATGGAGACCCGGACGTACATCCTCAAGATGAAGCATACTGGGGACGCGTCAATCCCATCGGCATCCGCAGCTGTTACGACGAGGGTAAAAGAGCCGCGGAATGCCTGATGATGGACTACCGCCGCCAAAACGGGGTCAATACTAAAATTGCAAGAATTTTCAATACATATGGCCCACGCATGGCGGTTAATGACGGACGCGTGGTGAGCAATTTCATCGTCCAGGCTCTCCGTGGGGAAAACATAACGGTCTATGGAGACGGCAGCCATACACGTTCATTTTGCTACTGCGACGATCTGATTGACGGGTTGATTAAAATGATGAACTCACCCGACGATTTTTCAGGACCGGTGAATCTGGGCAATCCCGGCGAATTCACCATTTTGGAGCTGGCGCAGATGATCATTAAAACGACAAACAGCGAATCACACATCGTTTATCAGCCCCTCCCTTCGGACGACCCGGCGCAACGCAGGCCGAATATTTCGCTTGCCGCAAGTGCACTGGACTGGCAGCCGCACGTCTCTTTGAAACAGGGACTCATGCCCACCATACAATATTTTCAGGAAATCCTGAATACAGCTCAAAAACCGGAGGTTTAATCCAGCAGATGAAGTTCAAAAAGAAAATACTGGGCATAGGTGCGGGATACGTGGGAGCGCCTACCATGGCGATGATCGCCCGCAAATGCCCCGACTACAAAGTAACAGTTGTGGACATAAACCCCGAACGGATCGCAGCCTGGAATTCCGACAATCTCCCGATATTCGAACCGGGACTGGAAGATATCATCCGGGAAACCAGGGGCCGCAATCTGTTTTTTTCCACGGACGTCGAGGGGCAGATCAGAGAAAATGATATCATCTTCGTGTGCGTCAATACACCGACCAAGACATTCGGGGCGGGCGCCGGCATGGCCGCCGATCTGCAGTACTGGGAAAAAACGGCCAGACAGATTCTGGACAATGCCGAATCATCAAAAATCGTCGTCGAAAAAAGCACACTGCCCATTAAAACCGCACTGGCCATGGAACGTATTTTGTCCTCGGGCAAGGGAAATATCAAATTCGAGGTGCTCTCCAGCCCTGAATTCATGGCGGAAGGCACAGCCGTGAGCGACCTGGAATATCCCGACCGCGTGCTCATAGGTTCGCGGGAAACCAAAAGTGGACTTGCCGCCCGGGCCGAACTGGTTGAAATCTTTTCCCGCTGGGTGCCGCCGGAGAAGATTATCACTTCCAACGTCTGGAGCGCCGAGCTTTCCAAACTGGTCGCCAACGCTTTTCTGGCCCAGCGCGTCTCCTCGATCAATTCCATTTCTGCTTTATGTGAAAAAACGGACGCGGATATCAACGAGGTCGCCTACGCCGTGGGGATGGACACCCGCATCGGGGCAAAGTTTCTCAAAGCCGGTATAGGCTTCGGCGGGTCATGTTTTAAAAAGGATATACTTAACCTGGTTTATCTGTGCGGGCATTACGGCCTGCCGGAAGTAGCCTCCTACTGGGAAAGTGTCGTCAAAATAAACGAATACCAGCAGGATCGTTTTGTATCCAATATTTTGAATGCCATGTTCAACACACTTGCAGGAAAGAAAATCTGTATTTTGGGCTTTGCCTTCAAGGCGGACACGGGCGACACACGCGAAAGCCCCGCCATCAATATCACGCGCAAGCTGCTGGCGGAGCAGGCTGAGGTGGTCATTTCGGACCCCCGGGCGCTGGCCAACGCGCGGATTGACCTGGCCGGTGACGGAGAAAAAATCAGCTTCATCGAAGACCCATACCGGGCGGCGGCAGGCTGCCATGCGCTGGCTGTTCTGACGGATTGGGATTTGTATCGTAAACTGGATTACCGTAAAATATTCAACTCGATGATCAAGCCCGCCTTCCTGTTTGACGGCCGCAACATCGTCGATCATCAAAAGTGCTTTGAAATCGGTTTCAACGTCTTTCCGGTAGGCAAGCCTGCTTTGTCGCGCCTGTAGAATAAAGGCGTCAATCAGACGCGAAATCGAAGGCGTTTTGGATGAGACGGACTTCGTTGCCGCCGGACAGCATCAGTATGGCAACAATGTCAAAACGCGCACACGAACCGTTCATCTTTTTTTCCTGAAGATACCACAGGGCCAGACGGGACATTTTTTTCTGTTTTTTTATACCCACCGCCTGTTCCGGGTAGCCGAGCGCACAGGATTTTCTGGTTTTCACTTCGACAAAAACCAGCTCATTTTTATCTCTGGCGATGATATCAATTTCGCCGATCGGGCAGCGGTAATTTTGCTCAATGATACTGTAGCCTTTTTTCTTCAGGTATGCGGCGGCGATTTTTTCACCCTCTTTACCTGTATCCATCCGGCGCATATCTTTGGCGCCGGCCATCAGGGCCACTCCAGGCTTGTCTGGCGGGAATCCGTGTCTTTGAGGCGGAAAGAGCGCCGGTGAATTTTGCACATGCCTGCTTCTTTCAGAATCCGGCGATGTTCGGCCGTACCGTAACCTTTGTTCTTGAGAAAATTATACTGCGGAAACTGGCGGTGATACATCTCCATGATTCTGTCGCGTGTCACCTTGGCCACGATGGAAGCGGCGGCGATCGATACGCTGCGTGCATCGCCTTTCACCAGCGTTTTTTGGGGTATCTCGAGCGCAACGCGGTTGAGCCCGTCAAGAAGTATAAAATCAGGTGGGAAAGAAAGTTCGAGCAGCGCATCACGCATGGCCTTGAGCGTTGCCTGCAGTATATTGATCCGGTCGATGACATCCGCCTCGGCAACGCCTATGCCGACCGCCAGCGCCTCACATTCAATAACCCCGCAAAGCCTTTCTCTTTTATGCGCGGTAAGTACTTTGGAATCGTTTATGTCCGGGTTGCGGTAAGAAGGGGGAAAAATCACGGCCGCCGCCACCACGGGGCCAGCCAGCGGCCCCCGGCCCGCTTCGTCCACCCCCGCCACATAACGGTAGCCTGCAGCATATGCGGTACTTTCAAAGGTGTTCATCGCGAAATCTGCAAAAGCCCCCCACCTGATTATCATCCCAAAGGGTTGCCGGCTCCTCCTGCCATGAGCATGTGCGATGAGTGAGATTTACACGGTCGAAATCAAAGCTTTAGCTGTGTGCCCGTTCTTTGATCCTTGCTTTTTTACCGCGCAGGCCCCTCAAATAGTACAGGCGCGAACGGCGTACCGCGCCTTTGGTCACGACTTCCACACGGTTGATGATCGGGGAGTGCACGGGAAAAGTCCTTTCCACACCCACACCGTACGATATCTTCCTGACCGTGAAAGTGGCCCGGCTGCTGCCGCGGCGCTTGCGGATAACAACGCCTTCAAAGGCCTGGATTCTTTGTTTCTGGCCTTCAATAATGCGCACATATACTTTAACCGTGTCACCCGCCTTGAAGTCGGGAATATCGCCCCTCATATGTTCTTTTTCGATCACGTCCAAAATATTCATTTTTGCTTCCTCCTGCGGCTATCCGCATAATATATCAAAATGTCGTTACTCTGTCCAAAATGACGGCGACGGCAGAGCGCACCGCCAGATGATTGTATCCGTCCTTGCCCCTGATCGGCTCCAGGCGGTAATCAGCAGCCTTTAGGACGTCTGACGCAATGCCGGAGCCTGTACCAAAAATCAAAAGATAAGGCAAACGATTCGTGTGCATCTTAAAACGAAGAGCGTCACAGCTTAGCACATCTCCTTCGAAATTGGCCCCGGTGGCAACAATGCACGGCTTGCACTGATGTGCTGCTTCAATCTCCTGAAGCACTTCATCGAGACCGGCTCGTAAGGCCACTTTTTCAAATGCTTCTTTCCGGGAGGGATTATGCCCCGCGCCGTAGCCCTCGCGCCAATGGCTCATGATACGGTCTGCCAGACGCCGCTGCGCCTCGACAGGGTTGACGATATAAAATTTCTCCACACCAAATGTTTTGGCGCTCCTGGCAATATCGTGAATGTCCGTGTTGGCAATGCCTGTCACTACAACCCTGCCCTGCTTGTTGATCACCGGATAATGTAAAAGAGCAATGTAGAGCGCACTCGATCCGGGACAATTGTCCGACGATTGCGTCCCGCCCTGAAAAATTTGCACTTGGTACCTCAAACTCCACCGAAAATCAAGACTTTATATCAGGCCCTGTCTGATTTTTTCCAGAATTTTTTTATCCGCGGGGGTGAGCTCTGTTTTTTCGAGCAAATCCGGCCTTCTTTGCCAGGTCCTTTTGAGCGCGGCCGTCCGCTGCCATTCATCTATCTTCGCGTGATGGCCGGTCAAGAGCACATCCGGCACTCCCCAGCCTTTATACTCGACCGGCCTCGTGTACTGAGGATACTCCAGAAGCCCCCGGGAAAACGATTCCGCTGTCGCTGAAGCTTCGTTGCCCAACACCCCGGGAATCAGCCTAGATACGGCATCGATGATCACCAGTGCGCCCGTCTCTCCCCCTGTTAAAATATAGTCGCCGATGGATATTTCCCTGTCGGCCAGATACTCGCGGATACGTTCGTCAACCCCTTCGTAGCGTCCGCAAATGATCACGATCTGCCTGCGCTCCGCCAGTTCGGCGGCAATTTTCTGATTGAAGGTCTCCCCCTGCGGCGTCATCAAAATCACCAGCGGTTCCAGCTCCGGGCGCTTCACGGCGGCAAGCGCCTTTTCCACCGGCTCTACCTTCATGACCATGCCGCATCCGCCGCCATAGGGCGCGTCGTCCGTCATACGATGCCTGTCTTCGGCCCAGTCGCGTATATCGTGCAGGCCCACCTCGATCAGCCCTTTTTCCCGCGCCTTTTTCAACAGACTGAAATTAAGCGGGGATTCGAGCATCCGGGGGAAAACGGACAAAACATCGAATAAAATCACTCCATCAAACCTTCAGGCAGTTTAACCGTTATTTTCCGGGAGGAAAGATCAATTTCCTTGATGACATCGGCAATGGCGGGAATGAGAACTTCCGTACCCTCGTCGCTACAGACATAGACATCATTGGCGCCGGTGGGAAGTATGGCTGCAACCCGCCCCAGATGGCGGCCCTGATCTGTGTACACGCTAAGACCGATAATATCCTGCCAGTAATATTCGCCCTCGGCAAGAGGATCCAGACAATCACGCGGCAGCAGGACGCTGGCGCCCACCAGTTTTTGTGCCGCATCGATGTTGGAAATGCCTTTGAGCTCCAGAAAGAAGTGACGTCCGGCATGAGTGAGCCTGCTGATTTCATAGCGGGCTTTATGGCCGGACGCTTCCTCGATATATAAAAATTGAATATCTTGTAAAATATTGCCGGATTCAAGATGGGAGATGACTTTTACGCAGCCGCGCAGGCCGCGGGTCTTGACGATCTCGCCCACTACAATGAGGCCCATCGCTACTCGATTATCTCGAGAACCGCGCGCTTGTGAGTTTTTGCGGAAGTCGCGCTCAAAATAGTGCGAATCGCTTTTGCCGTTCTTCCCTGCTTTCCGATGACTTTGCCCAAATCCTCCTTGGCCACGCGCAGTTCAATGACGGATGTCTGCTCCCCGACAACTTCAGTCACTTCCACTTTATCGGGATTATCAACCAGTGCCTGAGATATGTACTTGATCAATTCCTTCATCGTCGCCACCTCCATTGATTTTGGTCACCTGTCCGGAAAGTTCATTCAATATTAACTCAGCTTCTTTAATTCAATGATGTGGGGTTGAAATACCATATCTGCCTTGCAGCAAAACCCGCAAAGGTCACACTATTTCACGGCCGCTTCGATACCTTTGGTTTTCAGCAGACTCGAAACGGTCACCGTAGCCTTGGCACCTTTGGAAAGCCATTCACGGACACGGTCTTCCTTCACGGCGATCTCCGCCGGGTTTTTCTTCGGGTCATAGTGGCCGAGTATCTCCAGGAATCTTCCGTCGCGGGGATATTCCCTGTCCGCGGCCACAATACGGTAAAAAGGTTTTCCTTTAGCTCCCATGCGGGTCAATCTTATTTTAACTGCCATTTAGCCCTCCTTGAAACCTCCTTGAAAAATAAATTATCGCTAGTTTGTATCACAGTTTACACTAATTTAAAAGGGTAAATTCCTCATGAACGATTTGATCCCCCCTTTTGAATTAATTTTTTTCATCATCTTGCGAATCTCCACATAATTCTTCAAAAGACGGTTGACATCCTGGACCTGTGTGCCGCTTCCCAGGGCGATTCTCTTGCGCCTGCGCCCATCGATAAGCAGGTAATTGCACCGCTCCTTAACCGTCATGGAATCGATCATCGCCGTGATTTTGGCCAGTTCCTTGTCATCCGGCTGCATGTCTTTGATGCCTTTGATTTTACCCATTCCGGGAATCATCCCGATCATATCGCTCAAAGAGCCCATTTTTTTGATCTGCTTGAGCTGCTGACGGAAATCCTCCAGCGTGAAATCGTTTTTACGAAGGCTCTGCTCCAACTGTCGGGCGGTTTTTTCATCAATGGCCGACTGGGCTTTTTCCACCAGCGACATGATATCGCCCATCCCCAGAATGCGCGACGCCACACGCTCGGGATGAAAAACCTCCAGTGCGCTGATTTTTTCTCCGATGCCGACAAATTTAATCGGTTTGCCGACCACGGCCTTGAGAGATAAAGCCGCTCCGCCGCGTGCGTCACCATCCATCTTGGTCATGATAACGCCGTCGATGCCGATGAGCTCATTGAACTTCGCGCCGACATTGACCGCATCCTGTCCGGTCATGGCGTCCGCCACATACAGAATTTCCGCAGGCTGAACCTGTTCTTTTATTTTTTTGAGCTCGTCCATCAGAACATCGTCGATGTGCAGCCGGCCGGCTGTGTCGATGATGACCACTTCATAGCCTTCGCTTTTGGCCTGACGGACCGCTTCGAGGCAAATCTGAACGGGGTCTGTGAGCCCGCCTGCTTTGAAGACCCCCGCCTTTATCTGCGCCCCCAGTGTGGCAAGCTGATCCATAGCCGCGGGCCGGTAAACGTCGGCGGAAACCAGATACACTCTTTTCTCTTTCGACAAAACGGAGGCAAGCTTTGCGGCCGTAGTTGTCTTGCCGCAGCCCTGCAGGCCGATGAGCATTATCGGCGCGGGAATTTTGGAACCAAACTTTATATGCGCGCTGTGGCTGCCCATCAGCTCCACCAGGCGATCATGAACAATCTTGACCACCTGCTGGCCGGGCGTAATGCTTTCGAGAACTTCTTTACCTATCGCGCGTGTTCTTACATCCTCGATAAAGTCACGGACAACCTTGAAATTCACATCCGCTTCCAGAAGCGCCATGCGGATTTCCTTCAGCGCGACATTGACACTTTCCTCGTCGAGAATCCCGCGGCCTCTGAGCTTTTTAAAAATTCCTTCCAGTTTTTCCGATAAACTGTCAAACATATAAGCCTCTTTTAAGGTTTTTTATCCGCATTGCCCTGCACGGGCCAGACGGCACAGGTGGCATTGACCTTTTTTCCGATCTTTTCCGCCGCTTTCTGGGCTTTGGTCCTGGTTTCAAAACCTGTTACAATTACGCGGTACCACGTGCCCTTCCCCTTGATTTCCACTTTCGTCACCTTTGAGGTATAGCCCATGGAAGCGATCGTTTTATTTGTTGCACTGGCTTTGTCTCTGTCCTTCAAAGATGTCACATGTACGATATAACCAGCTCCGGCGGGTCGGGCATCCTGCACGGCTTTGTCCTTTTTTTCCGGCGGCGGCTTTTCCACGGAAAAAGCCTCTCCCGAAAGGGTTTCCTGCTTTTTCAAAAGCTCTTCGATGATCGAGTCTTCCGACTGCGGGGTAGGCTGCGGCTGCGGCTCAGGCGCCGGTCTGGTTTGCGCAGGGGGTGCAGGTTGCATCGACGGCAGTTTTTCGCTGGTCAGGTCCTTATGGAAGGACAAATCAATCGTTACCTTTTCGGGCTTGCCCTGAGGGCTTTCCGCGGTATGCTGCACCGGAACTTTCGCCGGCCGCCATACAGACTCCGCAATGCGCCGGGGAAACGATGCGATCTTTCCAGGAAAGGCATCCATATCCTTACCTACCGAGATACCCAGGATGAAGGAAAGACACACCAGCACAGTCATACCGGCAACAAGGATAATGATCCCTGTTTTTGCCAGTTTCACCTCAAATTTTTTCACATTGCCTGAGCCCATGTTTTATCCCGCAGTCTAAATTGCCGCTTAGTCGCGTTCATTGCCCCGTATCCGCGTCCTGTTTCTACATTTTCTCCGGCGCGCCGACTCCCAGAATTTTGAGCGCGTTTTTCAAAACGACGCGCAGCGCCTCTACCAGCACCAGGCGGGCGGCCGAAAGGGGC
>LSQX01178207.1_pt1 | contig 26876 bp, 30 predicted proteins | sample 654561 | NCBI WGS metagenome assembly LSQX01 (sample SAMN04489861, study PRJNA283612) | anaerobic digester metagenome | isolation source: 4 biogas reactors fed with cattle manure at either 37C or 55C with and... | place: Denmark: Kongens Lyngby | collected 2014
GGATCATGTTGGTGTTGCCGGAGACTCCGGGCGGGGTGCCGGCGACGACGACCATCATGTCGTCACGGTGGTAGTCGTCCATGGCGAGCAGGGAGCGGTCGAGCTCGGCCATCATGTCGTCGGTGGAGCGGGCCTGGGCGCACAGGAAGGTCTCGGCGCCCCAGGTGAGCGCCAGCTGGGAGCGGACGGCCTGGTGCGGGGTGAACACGAGCAGGGGCAGGTGCGAGTGCAGGCGGGCCACGCGGCGGGCGGTGTCACCGGAGGTGGTGAAGCAGACCAGTGCGCGGGCGTTGAGGCGCTCGGCGATGTCGCGGGCGGAGTAGGAGATGACGCCGCGCTTGGTGCGCGGGACGTGGCTCAGCGGCGGCACGTGGCCGTCGGTCTCCGCCTGGGTGACGATGCGCGCCATGGTGCGCACGACGTTGTGCGGGTCGACGCCGATGGAGGTCTCGCCGGAGAGCATGACGGCGTCGGCGCCGTCGAGGACGGCGTTGGCGACGTCGGAGGCCTCGGCGCGGGTCGGGGTGGAGTTCTCGATCATGGAGTCGAGCATCTGGGTGGCGACGATGACCGGCTTGGCGTTCTCGCGCGCGATCTGGATGGCGCGCTTCTGCACCAGCGGGACCTGCTCGAGCGGGACCTCGACGCCGAGGTCACCGCGGGCGACCATGATGGCGTCGAAGGCGAGGACGATGGACTCGAGGGCGTGGACGGCCTCGGGCTTCTCCAGCTTGGCGATGACCGGCACGTGGCGGCCGACGCGGTCCATGACCTCGTGGACGAGGTCGACGTCCGCGGGCGAGCGGACGAAGGACAGGGCGATGAAGTCGACGCCCAACTTGAGGGCGAACTCGAGGTCGGCGATGTCCTTCTCGGACAGGGCCGGGACGGAGATGTCCATGCCGGGCAGGGACACGCCCTTGTTGTTGGAGACGGGGCCACCCTCGGTGACCTCGCAGACGACGTCGTTGCCGTCGACCTCGAGGCAGGTGAGGCCGACCTTGCCGTCGTCGACGAGCAGGCGGTCGCCGGGCTTGGCGTCCTTGGCGAGGTTCTTGTAGGTGGTGGACACGCGGTCGTGGGTGCCCTCCACGTCGTCCACGGTGATGCGGACGACCTCACCGGTCTCCCAGACGGTGGCTCCGTCGATGAAGCGGCCGAGGCGGATCTTGGGTCCCTGGAGGTCGGCGAGGATGCCGACGGCACGGCCGGTGACATCGGTGGCCTCGCGGACCCACTTGTAGTTCTGCTCGTGATCGGGGTGATCACCGTGGGAGAAGTTCAGGCGGGCGACGTCCATGCCGTCCTCGACGAGGCGCCGGATGGCGTCCTTCGAGGCGACGGCGGGACCGAGGGTGCACACAATCTTGGTTCGTCTAGACACGGCTACCAACCTACTCTGTTTCGTTGACGACAGCCCGTCGGCGTCGCTGAAGCCACAGGAACACGGCCACTGCGGCCAGGAACACGATCGCGGACACCCAGGTGTTGACGCGCTGGCCGAGGATCATCGTGGCGGAGTCGTCGCGCATGAGCTCGATCCAGAAGCGGCCCAGGGTGTAACCCGCGACGTAGAGGGCGAAGATGCTGCCCTGCGCCAGCCGGAAGCGGCGGTCGATGAGGATGAGCAGGGCGAAAATGAGCAGGTTCCACAGCAGTTCGTAGAGGAACGTCGGGTGGACCGAGGTGATGACCTCACCCGTCGAGGTGCCGGTGAGCGGGGCGAACTCGCCGTTGTCGTCGACGCGGTAGAAGATGTCCAGCGCCCACGGCACGTCGGTGGGCCGGCCGTAGATCTCCTGGTTGAACCAGTTGCCCAGGCGGCCGACGGCCTGGCCGAGGATGATGCCGGGGGCCACGGCGTCGGCGAAGGGCGCGAGCGGCACCTTCTTCCAGCGGAACAGGGCCGCCACGGCCACCGCGCCGAGCGCGACCGCACCCCAGATGCCCAGGCCACCGGCGGTGACGTTGAGCGCGTCGACCGGGTTACAGGTGTCGCAGAAGTACTTGTCGTTGTCGGTGATGACGTGGTAGAGCCGGCCGCCGATGATGCCGGCGGGGATGGCCACGATCGCCGCGTCCCACACCATGTCCGCGTCTCCCCCGCGCGCCGTGTAGCGACGGTGCGTCACCCACAGGGCCAGGAGAATGCCGATCATGATGCATATCGCGTACGCGCGCAGCGGGATCGGACCGAGGTACCACACGCCCTGGGGCGGGGAGGGGATGTTCGCGAGGATAGTGGTCTGCACGATATGACAGTGTGCCAGAGAGCACCGGGCGGGTCAGCGCGAGGGGCAGGAGGGATGCTGTCCGGTGGCGACGAGGGTGCGGGTGAGGCGGGCGGGGTCCTCGGCGGTCATGAGCTCCTCGCCGACGACGACGGCGTCGGCACCCGCGGCGGCGTAGGTGAGCAGGTCGCGCGGCGAGTGCACCCCGGACAGGGCGATGCGCACGGTCGACTCGGGCAGGCCCGGGGCGATGTCCGCGAACAGACGCTTGTCGACGTCCCCGCCCAGCAGCGGCCGCGCGTTGACCGCGACGACCCGCGCCCCGGCCTCCATGGCGCGGTCGGCCTCGGCGGGGCTGCGGACCTCGAGGACGGCGGTCATGCCGAGGGACTCGATGCGGTCGAGCAGCGACACGAGACGGTTCTGGTCGAGGAGTTCGACCTGCAGGGGCACGAGATCGGCACCGTAGCAGCGGGCCTCATGGATCTGGTACGGGTCGAGGATGATGTCGCGGCAGAACATGGGCACCTCGACGGCGGCGCGGGCGGCCTTCATGTCCGTGAGCGAGCCGTGGAAGCGCAGGCGCTCGGTCTGGCAGGCGATGAGGTGGGCCCCGCCCTCCTCGAATTCCCGGGCCAGGTGGGCGATGGGTGCGGTGTCGGTGTCATCCGCGGCGAGCAGGGTGCGGCCGGGGATGGCCCGCTTGATTTCGGCGATGACGCTGCAGCCGTTACGCAGCAGCGCCTGATAGCCGTCACGGGTGTTGTCCGTGTCGCGCGAACGGGCCTTGATCTCCTTGAAGGAGACCGTGGCCTCGCGGGCGGCGACGTCCTCCAGGACGCCGGCGACAAGCCGCTCCAGTGCACTCATCGGCACCTCCCATCGAGATCCCACTTAGGGTATCCCGTGACCTTCCTCACGAAGAAATCAGGGTCGGGAAGTGTCCGTCGGGTCGATGTCGGCGTCGAGGGCGTCCCACATGACGCGGCCGGAATCGGGCTCGGCCTCGAGGTCCTCGGCGATCTTGGCCTCGCGGGCCTGGCGGGTCTCGTAGCGGTTGAGCTTCGCGGAGTCGGTGCCCGGGCGCATCGCCAGCAGCACGCCGCCGAAGAGGGCGACGGCCGCGCCCACCATGGCCAGCGCGGGGCCGGCCGTGTGGACCTCGAGGCCCGCGATCTCCGCCCACGAAGCGATGACGGTCTCGTCGCCGGTGGACAGCAGCTGGTGCACGCGCTGCGGGTCGGGCTCCCCCGCCAGCAGGCCGAGCGGTGCCCACGACGCGCCGATGCCGGCCAGGGCCGAGATGACGCCCACGATGCGGCGGCCGGTGCGGCGCAGGGCCAGGCCGGCGACGGCCCCGGCGAGCAGCAACAGTGCCACGGCGGTCTGCTCGGTGGACCACAGGCCGCCGATGACGGCGTGGGTGGCGTCGCCGGACTTGTCGTCGAAGGTCTCGGCGGTGATCCACGGCATGCGGGACGCCGCCCACAGGATGAGTGCCGCGACGGCGAGGAGGAGGGCGGAGATGCGGTGCAGATTCTTCATGGGGCCTACAGCAGTTCGTCGGCGTCGAAGCAGGTGCGGTCGCCGGTGTGGCAGGCGCCGCCGACCTGCCTGACGGTGACCAGGACGGTGTCTCCGTCGCAGTCGAGGCGCACGCCGGTGACCTCCTGGGTGTGGCCGGAGGTCAGGCCCTTGATCCAGTACTCGTCGCGNNGAGCGGGAGTAGTAGGTGCCGCGGCGGGTGGCCAGGGTGTACGCGAGGGCGTGGGTGTCCATCCACGCCATCATAAGGACCTCCCCGGTGCCGTCGGCCTGGACGACGGCGGGCAGCAGTCCGGCGTCGTTGAGTTTCAGCCGGGCGGCGATGTCCGGGTCGAGCTCGTAGTCGGCGGGGTTGTCGGAGCTCATCGACGGACCTCGTGGCCGGCGTCGGCGAGCGCGTCCTTGACCTCGGCGATGGTGACCTCACCGAAGTGGAAGATGGTGGCGGCGAGCACGGCGTTGGCGCCGGCGTCGACGGCGGGCGGGAAGTGCTCGGCCCTGCCCGCCCCACCCGAGGCGATGACGGGGACGGAGACGGCCTCCCGGACCAGGCGCAGCAGCTCGAGGTCGAAGCCGTCCTTGGTGCCGTCGCCGTCCATGGAGTTGAGCAGGATCTCGCCGACGCCGAGCTCCTCGCCGGTCTTCGCCCACTCGATCGCGTCGAGGCCGGCGGACTTCGTGCCACCGTGGGTGGTCACCTCGAAACCGGAGGGCTGGTCGGCCGCGCGGCGGGCGTCGACGGACAGGACGATGCACTGTGAGCCGAACTGGTCGGCCAGCTCGCGGAGGAGCTCCGGGCGGGCGATGGCGGAGGTGTTGACGGAGACCTTGTCGGCGCCCGCGCGCAGCAGCTGGTCGACGTCCTCGACGGAACGCACGCCGCCACCGACGGTGAGCGGGATGAACACCTGCTCGGCGGTGCGCTTGACCACCTCGAGCATGGTGCCGCGGCCGTCCTTGGAGGCGGAGACGTCGAGGAAGGTGAGCTCGTCGGCGCCCTCCTGGTTGTAGCGGGCGGCGAGTTCGACGGGGTCACCGGCGTCGCGGAGGTTCTCGAAGTTGACGCCCTTGACCACGCGACCATTGTCGACGTCCAGGCAGGGGATGACGCGGATGGCGACGGCCATGAATCCGCCCCTTTCATTCAGGAATTGAGGATCCCGTCCATCGTACTCATGATGGCCTCGTGCGCCCGCGCGGTACCCGCCACCACGCCGATGGAGCGCGGGGTCCACTCGTTGCCCTCGACGTCGGTGACCACCCCGCCGTTGGCGCGGATGAGCATGACACCGGCGGCGTTGTCCCACACGTGCGGGGAGAAGCTCACCGCACCGCCGAAGATGCCCTGCGCGGTGAACGCGAGGTCGACGCCGACGGAGCCGGTGATCCGGGGCCGCAGGTACGTGGCGGCGAGTTCCGCGAGCAGGCCCTGGCGCAGCAGGGAGGGGAACTGGGAGCGCACCTGGGACGCCACCGAGGAGAAACCGACCTGAGCGACGAGCTGGTCGGCCTCGCTCAGCGGGGTGAGGGGCTGGCCGTTGAGGCGCACCTGCCCACCCTCGAAGGCGGTGAGGCGGCGGCCCAGCAGGGGCATGGAGGTGATGGCGGCGACGGGTTGGTCGTCGACGAGCAGGCTGATGAGGATCGCGCACATCGGGTTGCCGGCCGCGTAGTTGGCGGTGCCGTCGATGGGGTCGACGATCCACACGGCGTCGTGGCTGTAGCTGCCGCCGGCCTCCTCCCCCAGCACGGGGATGCCGGTGAACTGGGTGAGGGACTGCCGCAGGTAGGCCTCGATGGCGAGGTCCACCTCGGTGGCGAAGTCGCCCGGGCTCTTCATCGCGGCAGGGTCGGAGCCGACGCCGGCGAGGAACATCCTCTCCGCGTCGTCGCACACCGCTTCAGCGACAGCGAGCAGTTCCCGGGCGTCCATGACTACTGCTTATCGACGGCCGCGAGTGCCTCCCGCAGCGTGAATCGTCCCTCGTACAGGGCCTTGCCGATGATGGCGGAGTCGATGCCCTCGTCGGTGTACCTCGCCAGTTCGACGACGTCGTCGAGGACGGAGATGCCGCCGGAGGCGACGATCTTCGCGTCGGTGGCGGCGGCCACCTCGCGCAGGAGCTGGACGTTGGGGCCGGCGAGGGTGCCGTCCTTGGACACGTCGGTGACGACGAAACGGGAGCAGCCCGCGGCGTCGAGACGCTCGAGGACCTCCCACAGGTCACCGCCGTCGGAGACCCAGCCGTTGCCGCGGGTGCGCCACTCGCCGTCGATCTCGCGGACGGCGATGTCGACGGCGACCTGGTCACCGTGGGACCTGAGCACCTCTGCGATCCACTCCGGCTTCTCCAGGGCGGCGGTGCCGATGTTGACGCGGGTGGCACCGGTGGCCAGGGCCCGCTCGAGGGAGGCGTCGTCACGGATGCCGCCGGTGAGCTCCACCTTGATGTCCAGCTGGCGGGTGATCTCCGCCATGAGCTCATGGTTGGAGCCGCGGCCGAAGGCGGCGTCGAGGTCGACGAAGTGCAGCCACTCCGCTCCCTGCGCCTGCCACTCGAGGGCGGCCTCCAGCGGGGAGCCGTAGGACTTCTCGGTGCCGGCCTCGCCCTGATCCAGTCGCACGGCCTGGCCGTCGACCACGTCAACGGCGGGAAGAAGAGTGAAATCGCTCATGGTGGTCAATCCTAACCTCTACAGGGTGTCGACCCAGTTGGACAGCAGTTGCAGGCCAGCATCGCCGGACTTCTCCGGGTGGAACTGGGTGGCCCACAGCGGGCCGTTCTCCACGGCGGCGACAAAGCGGTCCCCTTCGTGCTGCGCCCAGGCGACGGACGGCGGGGTGGTCAGATCGTCGGTCTCCAGGGTCCAGTCGCGGACGCCATAGGAGTGGACGAAGTAGAAGCGCTCCTCCTCGGAGAGCTGGGCGAACATCTGGGAGTCGGCCGCACGCTCGACTGTGTTCCACCCCATGTGGGGGAGGATGTCGGCGTGCAGGCGCTCGACCGCACCCGGCCACTCCCCCGCACCGCGGGTGTGCACACCGTGCTCGTCGCCTTCGTCGAAAAGTATCTGCATGCCGACGCAGATGCCCATCACCGGGCGCCCACCGGCGAGACGCTGGCCGACGATGCGGGCGCCGTGGACGGCGTTGAGCCCGGCCATGCAGGCGGCGAACGCGCCGACGCCGGGGACGAGGAGCCCGTCGGCGTTGACGGAGATCTGCGGATCGGAGGTGACGGTGACCTCGGCCCCGACCTTCTCCAGTGCCCGGTGGGCGGAGCGCAGGTTGCCGGAGCCGTAGTCGAGGAGAGCGACAGTTTTTGCCATGGGGGAAAGTGTAGCGCGGGCTATTACTCCCACTCCTCCACGGGTGTTCGACGTGCTCCCCACAGTTTTAACCCAGGCCAGGCCTCTCGTTGTTCCAGCATTGTCTCCTCGCTCAGGCGCGGGATCGACCGTGCCACGTCAACGTATTCAGGCAGCGGCTTGATCTCCTCGTGCACTCTGTATTCCTCATGCCACGTGAAGGCCCCGGCGGCATAGTACTCGCGGTAAAGTTCACACAACGTCGCCAAGTCGGCGACCGCACAATGAAACCGGAACTCTTCCAGCGTGTATTCCCCGAAGAAGGAGTCACCCAGCAGCTTCAGTCGGATGATCAGCTCCGGATCAAGATCGGGAATGTCGCTGAGCCTCCAGAGCGGAACAGGGCATACCCTCATGCGGCTTCTTCTACGGAGAATGATCCACCTCTGTACCCGCCGGCGCGTATGTGTTCAGCCGGTCCCCCCGGCCACACTTACTTGCAATACGAACCGTTGGTGTTGTCTCCCCTACCAGCGGGGTCGCCGATTCGATTCTAGCAATGTTGAAGTGAAAGAAATATGTCTCGAAATCCTGCTGCGTCGGCAGCCGGTGCCAATCCCGACCAAAGTAGGAACACCGTGACAACGGATAACATCTTTCTTTTCATCTTCACCCTCTCATCTATTGGGCCCGATGTGTCACGGCTTACCTCAGACGAGTTCTCGGCCCCTTGCCCGTCGACCGACGGGGCACCGGAATCTGGCGCAGGCGGGTGCGGATGTTGTCGCGCTCGGTGACGCGGTGCGCCCCGAGGACGCGGTCGAGCACGGTCACCAGGATGCCCACCGCCACGATCGCCGCCGCCACCGTGTACGCGCCGGAGTAGGCGGCCCGCGCCGCGACGAAGCCGAGGACGAAGGACCCGATGCCGGTGCCGGCGTCGTAGGCCATGTTCCATACGGCGGAGGCCTCGGAGACCTTCGTGCGTGGCAGACGCTGGAACATCTCCAGCAGGGCCTCGTTCTGCACCATGCCGAAGCCGCCGCCGAAGAGGACACCGGCCAGGACGAGCCACCACACGGACCACCCGTTGGCGATGACCAGCGCCATGAGCGCCACACCGCCGAATCCCATGAGCTGGCCGGGGATCATCGTCACACCGGCGCGGCCCGCCCGGTCGGCGACGATGCCGGAGAAGTAGCGCAGGGCCATAGCCGCGCCGCCGGTGATCGACAGCATGAAACCGCCGATGACGGCTCCGGTGACGGGATCGAGTTCCTGCACGGCGGCGGGCAGGAAGGAGGAGACCGCGCCGAAACTCATGGACAGGCTGTTGACGGCCACGGCCGGCACGAGGACGAGCTTCCACATGGACACGTCCGCCTTCTCCCGCGACGTCTCCTGCGCCCGGATCCTTGGTATGCGCAGGCACATGACGGCCGCGATGAGAGCGACCACCGCCGCGGCGACATAGACGGAGCCGTAGCCGAACTGCCCGGCCGTCCACAGGCCGAGCGGCAGGAACACCATCTGGGCGACACCGACGAACACGCCGAGCATGCCGGAGGCCTTACCGAGGAAACGGGCGGGCACCAGCTCCGCGATGAGCGCCGACTCCGCGACCGTCAGCGCGCCGAAACCGACGCCGCGCAGGACGGAGAAAAGCAGCAGGGCCCAGACGGCGTCGTCAAGCAGGTGGCCCAGGGCGGGCACGCCGAGCATGAAGGCGGCAGCCACCATGACCGGGTTGTAGCCGATGCGGCGCAGCATCGCCGGGGTGAAGATCTGGGTGGCCACCGTCGCGGCCATGAAGATGCCGGTGGTGGCGCCGGCGATGGTGGCGGAGTGGCCGGCATCGAGCGCGGCCAGCGGGATCACGGGCAGCAGCAGCGACCAGGCGCCGAAGGCCGCGAACACCGCGACGAGGGTGGGCACGAACCCCGGGGCCTTCCACATGCTGTCGAGGTTCTCGATCTCCGCACGTGTCAGTCCCGTCTGTGCCACTTAGCCCATCGCTCCCATCATCCAGAACACGGCACCTGCGAACGCCACGGCGGAACACAGGGCCAGAAAAATCGTCAACGGCCGGCTGCCCGACTGGTACGCGGACCAGGTGGCGCCGACCAGCAGGCCGGCGACGATGAACAGCAGGTAGACGAGCCAGTTGCTGCCGCCCTGGCTGTCCTGAGCCACCGTAGCAATAGAGAGCACTTTTTACAGCGCTCCCTTGGTGGAGGGCACGCCCTCGACGCGCGGGTCGAACTCCACTGCCTCCCGCAGGGCGCGGGCGACGGCCTTGTACTCGGCCTCGGTGATGTGGTGCGGATCGCGGCCGTAGTGGCAGATGACGTGCAGGGTGATGCGCGAGTTGAGCGCGAGCGTCTCGAAGAAGTGCTCGTTGATCACCGTGGCGTAGTGCCCGCCGATGACGGAGGTGATCATGTGGTCCGGCTCGCCGCGCATGACGAAGTAGGGGCGGCCGGAGATGTCCACCACCGACTCGACGAGGGTCTCGTCCATCGGGAGCTGGCGGGAACCGAAACGCCGGATGCCGGCCTTGTCGCCCACGGCGTCGAGAAGCGCGCGGCCGAGGACGATGGCGGTGTCCTCGACGGTGTGGTGCGCGTCGATCTCGATGTCACCCTTCGCGTGCACGGTGAGGTCGAAGGACCCGTGCACCGCGAAGGCGGTGAGCATGTGGTCGAAGAAGGGCAGGCCGGTGTCGATGTCGGCGCGGCCGGTGCCGTCGAGGTTGATCTCGACGGTGATGTCGGACTCCGAGGTCGTCCGGGTGGAACGTCCGATGCGGTCGGTCACTTAGAGGTTCTCCTTGATCACGTCGGCGGCGGCGCGGAGGAATGCGTCGTTTTCCGCGGGCAGCCCGATGGTGGTGCGCAGGTGTCCGGCGACCCCGACGTCACGGATGAGCACATCCGCGTCGAGGAACTTCCGCCAGGCGGCGTGCTGGTCGGCGAAGGTGCCGAAGAACACGAAGTTCGATTCGCTGGGCACCACATCGTAGCCCAGTTCCTCCAGGGCCGCGACGACGCGGATCCGCTCCTCGGCAAGCTTGTCGACGGTGGCCAGGGTGTCCGCCCGGTGCCGGAGAGCGACCGTCGCCGCCGCCTGGCTGAGCATGGACAGGTGGTACGGCAGGCGCACCAGCATGACCGCCTCGACGAAGGCCGGGTCGGCGACGAAGTAGCCGAGGCGCCCGCCCGCGAAGTCGAAGGCCTTCGACATGGTGCGGGAGACGACGAGCTTCGCCGGGTACTCGGCGAGCAGGGTGACGGCGGAGGGGGACGGCGAGAACTCGCCGTAGGCCTCGTCGACGATGACGATGCCGGGGGCGGCGTCGATGAGCGTGCGGATGTCGTCGAGCGAGGTGATGTCGCCGGTCGGGTTGTTCGGGGTGGTGATGAAGATGACGTCCGGGCGGTGCTCCGCGATGGCCTCGAGGGCGGCTGGGATGTCGATGCGGAAATCCGCGCCGCGCGGGCAGTTGAGGAACTGCGTCTGCGTGCCCGCCGAGAGGATCGGGTGCATGGAGTAGGACGGCTGGAAGCCGAGTGCCGTGCGGCCCGGGCCGGCGAAAGCCTGCAGCAGCTGCTGGAGGACCTCGTTGGAGCCGTTGGCGGCCCACAGGTTGTCCACGGTCACCTCGACGCCGGTGCGCTCGGTGACGTAGTCGGCCAGCTGGGTGCGCAGCTCGACGGCGTCGCGGTCCGGGTAGCGGTTGAGCTCGGAGGCGACCTGCGTGACGGTCGCGACGAGGTCGTCGATGAGCGCCTGGGAGGGCGCGTAGGGGTTCTCGTTGGTGTTGAGACGCACGGGGACGTCGAGCTGCGGGGCGCCGTAGGGCGACTGGCCGCGCAGTTCCTCGCGGAGGGGCAGCTGATCGAGGGTCAGACGGGTCACCTACATCACCTCGAATCGGGCGCGGATGGACTCGCCGTGGGCCGGGAGGTCCTCGGCGTCGGCCAGCGCGATGATGTGCGGGCCGATCTCCTTGAGGGCGGTGCGGTCGTACTCGATGAGGTTGACCTCACGGAGGAAGGTGTGGGTGGACAGGCCGGAGGAGAAGCGCGCCGTGCCGGAGGTCGGCAGGACGTGGTTGGAGCCCGCGGCGTAGTCGCCCAGCGGGACCGGCGAGTAGGAGCCGACGAAGATGGCGCCGGCGTGACGGATGCGCTCGGCGACCTCGCGGGCGTTCTCGGTGTGGATCTCCAGGTGCTCGGCGGCATAGGCGTCGGCGACGGCGATGCCCTGCTCGAGATCGTCGACGAGCACGATGCCGGACTGCTGGCCCCGCAGCGCCCCGGCGACGCGGTCGGCGTTGCGGGTGACGGTGTAGCGCTCGTCGATCTCCTTGTCGACGGTGCGCGCCAGCTCCTCCGAGTCGGTGATGAGGACGGACGCCGCGAGATCGTCGTGCTCGGCCTGGGAGATGAGGTCGTAGGCGATGTAGACGGGGTCGGCCGAATCGTCGGCGAGGATGGCGATCTCNNGCGGTGACGAAGATGTTGCCCGGGCCGGTGATGATGTCGACCGGCTCGAGACCCTCGTCACCGTAGGCCAGCAGGGCCACGGCCTGGGCGCCACCGACGGCCCACACCTCGTCGACGCCCAGCAGGTGGCAGGCGGCGAGGATGGTGGGGTGCGGCCATCCGTCGTGATCCGCCTGCGGCGGGGACGCGACGACGAGGGAGGTGCAGCCGGCCTCCTGCGCGGGGACGACGTTCATGATGACGCTCGACGGGTACACGGCCTTGCCGCCCGGGACGTAGAGGCCGACGCGCTCGATCGGGATGTGCACCTCGGTCACCGTCGCCCCCTCCCCCAGGGTGGTGGTGTGCGACGCCGGCTTCTGGTCGGCGTGGACCGCCCGCACGCGGGAGATCGCCTCCTGCATCGCCTCGATGACGTCCTCGTCGAGCGTCCCGACGGCGCGCTCGAGCAGCTCCGCCGGCACCCGCACCGACGCCGGGGTGACGCCGTCGAACTTCTCGCCGTACTCCAGGGCCGCCTCCGCGCCGCGCTCCCGCACCGCCTCCACGATGGGGGCCACGGTGGGCAGCACCGCGTTGACGTCGGTGCCGCCGCGGGGCAGGGCGCGGCGCAGCTCGCTGGTGGACGGGGTACGACCGCGCAGGTCGATGACATTGAGCATCGTGAAAGTTCTCCTAGGTCGGCACTGTATTGCCCTATTGTAGGACTTACGGAGCCGCCCCTTCCTGGAAGGCCCGCACAACCCCTGGAGGTGTCAGCCCGATGGTCACCCTGACGGAGGTGTACGTCGCCGCCGAGTCGTTCGGATTCCACTGTTACGTGGGCGCCGACCGACTAGTGTTCCCGTGGCACGACCACATCGTCACCGCCTACCTCGACGAGCGCAATGCGCAGGCGCTGGTCTTCGACACGGAACTGCGCAACACCATCGGCATGGAGCACACCGGCGACCTGGCGCGGACCATCACCGCCTGGAATCACGAGCGCCTCGGCCCCACCGTCTCCCTCCGCGTCGGCGACGAGGCGGCCGTCAGCCTCCACGCCCGCTCCAGCCTGCTCAGCGGTGCCGGGCTCACCCCGGAGCAGCTGGCCGACTTCGTGCGGTTGTCCATGGAGACCGCCCGCCTGGCCGTCGACCACCTCATCGAGGACCTGCCCGACCTGGCCATGCCCGAGTCGGAGGACAACGTCGCCCTGCGCCGCAAGCAGGACACCGCCGCCCTCAACGGCCCGCTCCCCCGAGACCGCCACGTGGGCGTGAACAAGCTTGACGACGACGTCGTGCGCCTGCGCGACATCGACCACCGCCGCAGCCAGGACGACATCGACCCCGGCGCCCCCGACGAGGAGTACTCCGCCAGCATGAGCACCGACCACGACTGGGACACCCCCGACGGTCCCGACGAGGACACCCCCGTCGACGTCTCCCTCGACCGGGTGCGGGAGGCGCTGTCGGCTCTGGGGATCGAGAAGACCCACGGCGACGAGGACGTGATTATCGCCTGGATCAACGACGTCCTCTTCGGGTTCTTCCTCGACAACGGGCCGAGCTACCTCATCAAGGGGCACTGGGATCCGGGGCTCGACCCAGACTCGGACTTCCTGCGCATGTTCCTGCTGTGCAACGACTGGAACGAGTCCTCGACGACGACGAAGGCTTTCTGCCACGAGGACGCCGAGGGACTGCAGGTCCGCGTCGAGTTCACCGCCCCCGTCCGCGAGGGCATGACGGATCTGCAGTTGGAGCACAACACCGCGGTCGCCATCAATCAGGTGCTGCACGCCATCGACGAGATCAGCACCGACGCCACGGGTGAGTCCGCGGTGGTGTGGCCCGCGTAGTCAGTCGAAGTCGAGGCCCAGGTCGAGCGCCGGGGCGGAGTGCGTGAGCGAGCCGACGGCGAGGAAGTCGACGCCCGTGCGGGCGTAGTCGGCGGCGACGTCGAGGGTGAGCCCACCGGAGGCCTCGAGGAGGGTGTCGGGGGACACGGCGTCGCGACGCTGTACGGCGACCTGCACCATCCACGGCTCGAAATTGTCGAGCAGGATCTCGTCGGGCTTTTCCGGCAGGAGCTGGTCGAGTTGCTCGAGGGTGTCCACCTCGATCTCGCACCACTTGTTCGGGAACTGCTCCCGCACGGCACGGAAGGCCGCGAGCACGCCGCCGGCGGCGATGACGTGGTTGTCCTTGATGAGCGCCCGGTCGCCGAGACCGAGGCGGTGGTTGACTCCTCCGCCGACGGTGACGGCGTACTTCTGCAGCAGGCGCAGCCCGGGGAGGGTCTTGCGCGAGTCGCGGATCCGGGCACCGGTGCCCTCGACGGCGTCGACCCACTGCGCCGTCGCGGAGGCGATGCCGGACAGGTGAGTGAGCAGGTTGAGCAGGGTGCGCTCCGCGGTGAGCAGGTCCCGGGTGCCGGCCTCGATGCGGGCGACGACGTCCCCGGGGCCCACGCGGGTGCCGTCGGGGGCGACCTCCTCGACGCGGAAGTCGGAGGTGGCCACCTGGCGCAGCACCCGGTCGACGACGAACAGTCCCGCGATGGTGCCCGGGCGGCGGGAGACGATGCGCGCGCTGGAACGGTGCTCGGCGGGCACGGTCGCGCGACTGGTGATGTCCGGGCCGTAGGTGAGGTCTTCGTCGAGGGCCTGGGCGATGAGGCGGTCGACGTCCTCCGGGTCGACGTCGGCGGTCGGGAAGTGAGGCGTCATGCCCCTCACTGTATCGGGAGTTGTCCGGGCTCCGTCTCGGGGGTCACCAGGGCGGAGCACCAGTAGGCCAGGGCCGCGAGGAAGGGGGCCACGAGCCAGCCGACGCCGGGATCGAGCCCGGGCACCATGCTCAGCCGGTCACCCTCGGACAGCAGGTGGGGGTCGCCGATGTCATGGAGCAGACCAGCGCTCACGGTCCCGACCTGCAGGAAGGAGAAGGCGGAGAACACGGCCACCGCCATGAGCCACCACAGCATCCCCGGGCCGCGGGTGGCCGGGGACAGCACGTAGGTACTCAGGGACACGATGACGGCGAGGAGCCCGGTGGCGGCGACGAAGCTGCCGAAGGAGACGAACTCGACGTTGGCGGCCGCGGAGTCGATGACAACCTGCCCGCCCTCGGCGAACGTGCCGGTGTAGGCCGGGCGGAGCAGCCCCCAGAGCGCCCCGACGGCGCTGTAGACGAGCAGGGACACCGCGGCGACGCCCGCCGCGGTGCCCACCGTGCGTGGGATCGCCATCTAGGAGCAGAACTTCCAGCGGCCGTCCTCGTGGAGGTAGCGCTGGGTGCGGGTCTCGGACTGGCCGGCGGAGACGGCGGTGACCACTGCGGAGGCGCGGTCACCGTCGACCTGGATGTCGGTGATCGAGGCGATGTGCGGGTTGGCGTTGGCGTACATCGGCATGTCGGCCAGGCGCTGGTCCGGGATGCCGTTGAGGTCCATGGCCTGCGCGCCACCCTGGGCGGCGAGCAACTCGTGGCAGGTGTTGTCGGGGAAGTAGCGCAGCCACTGGTGGAAGGTCTCCACCTGGTAGACGCCGTGGACCAGCTGCTCGATCTCGGCCCGCTGGGCCTCGGTGGGCTCGTGCCCGCCCTGGACCGGGTCGGGCTCCTGGTAGAGGTCCTCCAGGATCGGATCCACGGGGGCGGCCTCCGGCGCAGGCTCCTCGACGACCTCCTCGGCGGGCTCCTCGACCGTCTCCTCCTCGGTGGTCTCCGTGGTGGTCTCCTCCTCGGTGCTCGACTCGACGGAGCGGGTGGAGGTGACGGTGCTCTGCGTGGGCACGCCGGTGGCGGTGCTCTCCGCGGTCTCGCCGGAGCCGCACGCCGTCAGCAACGGGATGGTGAGGGCGAGGGACACGAGGGACACGAGGGTCTTCTTCACGGTCACGGTGATGGTTCTCCTGCCGGATTCTGATGGTCGATCGATGGGCCACCCTATCAACACGCAGGTGTCGACGGCTGGCAGCTCCCTGAGAGTTTCGCCACCGGGTAGGCTCTGACGGTGTGCAGCTGACCCGCAAGACCATCATCGCCGCCGCCGTGACCATTCTGGACACGTACGGCCTGGCTGACATGACCATGCGCCGGGTCGCCACCTCCCTCGGTGTGGCACCGGGAGCTCTGTACTGGCATATCGCGAACAAGCAGCAACTCATTACGGCCATCGCCGAGGAGATCCTCGCCCCGGTGCTCGCCGACTCCGCGCCGGACACCCCCGCCGCCCTCGCCGAACTGCTGCGGGAGTCGATGCTCTCGCGCCGCGACGGTGCCGAACTCGTCGCCGCCGCCCTGTCGCAGCCGGAGTCGGAGACACGCGGGGACGTCGAGAAGCAGTTGGCGCAGACGCTGCCCGGGGACGGGGACCTGCGGCGCATCGGCGCGGCCTCCCTGCTCCACCTCGTGCTCGGCGCGACCGCCCTGGAGCAGGCCCGGGCCCAGCATGCGGCCGACACCGGGGCCGAGGTGCCGGGTGACGCGTCCGCTGATTTCCGTCGGGGAGTGGACCTGTTGCTCACTGGTCTGGCCACAAGCCGTGGCTGAGACGGTGAATCAGCCTGAGAACCGTTAAGATCGGCAACCATGACTACTGAGTCCGAGCACAACTACACGGTCTGGCCGGGTGAGCCGTACCCCCTGGGTTCCACCTACGACGGCGCAGGCACCAACTTCGCACTCTTCTCCTATGTCGCCGAGAAGGTGGAACTGTGCCTCATCGACCGTGAGGACAACGAAGTCCGCATCAACCTCGAGGAGGTGCACGCGAACGTCTGGCACTGCTACCTCCCCGGTGTGCAGCCCGGCCAGCGCTACGGCTTCCGTGTCCACGGCCCGTACGACCCGCACGACGGCAAGCGCTGTGACCCGAACAAGCTCCTCGTCGACCCCTACGCCCGTGCCTTCGACGGCGATTTCGACGGCGATCCGTCCCTGTTTTCCTACGACATCTTCGCCGACCCGCCGGGGTCCGGCCGCAATGAGGAGGACAGCCTCGGTCACACGATGAAGTCCGTGGTCATCAACCCGTTCTTCGACTGGGGATCCGACCGCGCCCCGCGCATCCCGTACAACGAGACGGTCATCTACGAGACCCACGTCAAGGGTCTGACCATGACCCACCCGGACGTGCCGCCGAACCTGCGCGGCACCTACGCCGGCCTCGCCCACCCGGCGATCATCTCCTACCTCAAGGACCTCGGCGTCACCGCCATCGAGCTCATGCCGGTGCACCAGTTCCTGCAGGACGACCGCCTGCGTGATCTCGGCCTGCGCAACTACTGGGGCTACAACACCTTCGGTTTCTTCGCCCCGCACCAGGACTACGCCGCCGCCCGCAAGCCCGGTGGTGCCGTGTCCGAGTTCAAGGGCATGGTCCGCGCGTACCACGAGGCCGGCATGGAGGTCATCCTCGACGTCGTGTACAACCACACGGCGGAGGGCAACCACCTCGGCCCGACCATCATGTTCCGCGGTATCGACAACGAGGCGTACTACCGCCTCGTCGACGGTGACAAGTACCACTACATGGACTACACCGGCACCGGTAACTCCCTCAACGTGCGCGACCCGCACTCGCTGCAGCTCATCATGGATTCGCTGCGCTACTGGATCACCGAGATGCACGTCGACGGCTTCCGTTTCGATCTGGCCTCCACCCTGGCCCGTGAGCTGCACGACGTCGACCGCCTGGCCACCTTCTTCGACCTCGTCCAGCAGGATCCGGTCGTCTCCCAGGCCAAGCTCATCGCCGAGCCGTGGGACATCGGCCACGACGGTTACCAGGTGGGCAACTTCCCGCCGCTGTGGACCGAGTGGAACGGCAAGTACCGCGACACCGTCCGTGACTTCTGGCGCGGCGAGCCCGCCACCCTGGGTGAATTCGCCTCCCGCCTGACGGGTTCCTCGGACCTCTACGCCAACAACGGCCGCCGCCCCACCGCGTCGATCAACTTCATCACCGCCCACGACGGCTTCACGCTCAACGACCTGGTGAGCTACAACGAGAAGCACAACATGGCCAACGGTGAGGACAACCGCGACGGTGAGTCCCACAACCGTTCCTGGAACCACGGCGCCGAGGGCCCGACCGACGACCCGGAGATCCTGGCCCTGCGCGCGCGTCAGCGCCGCAACTTCCTCACCACGCTCATCCTCTCGCTGGGCACCCCGATGATCAGCCACGGCGATGAGATGGCGCGTACCCAGGACGGCAACAACAACGTCTACTGCCAGGACAACGAGCTGGCGTGGATGGACTGGGATCAGCTGGAGGAGAACTCCTCCCTGCACGCCTTCACCAAGCGACTGCTCAACATCCGGCGCCGTCACCCCGTGTTCCGTCGCCGTCGCTTCCTTGCCGGCGGCCCCCTGGGTGCCGACGTCCGTGACCGTGACATCGCGTGGCTGGTGCCCTCCGGCAAGCTGATGACCCAGGACGACTGGGACTTCGCCTTCGGTAAGGCGCTCATGGTCTACCTCAACGGCATGGCCATCACCGAGCCGGACGCCCGCGGCCAGAAGATCGTGGACGACTCCTTCATCCTCATGTTCAACGCCCACTACGAGGAGATCGAGTTCACCCTGCCGCCGCGCGCCTTCGGTGCCCGCTGGCAGCTGCTCGTCGACACGACCGAGGACATCGGCTACCCGATCGAGGCGTCCATCATCGAGGCGAAGGGCACCATCACGGTGCCGTCGCGCGCGACGATGGTGCTCAAGCAGATCGAGCCGCCAGTCTACGACGAGGAGGACGAGATCGACGAGGTCAAGATCGTCGATGAGGCGGAGCGCGAGAAGGACCTCGGTGTCGTCGACGACAAGGTGACCGCGGATTCCGCCGCCACCGCCGAGAAGACCGCCGAGGAGCCCACCGTCGAGGAGCTCGAGACCGAAACCGAGACTGAGCCGGTGGAGGAAGAGGTCGAGGCACCGGCTGAGGAGGCGGAGATCGAGCCGGGTCAGAACAAGGCCCTGCTCGCCTCGATGAGCGAGGAGGAGCAGCTCGCCGCGAAGCGTCGCGCCGCGCTGCGCGACGAGTACACCGACGAGGAGGCCTAGCCTCCGCTGCCGCGGTGTTCCTCCACGTCGCGGGTGTGGTCGATCAGCCACCCGATGAACGGGTAGAACACCGGCAGCAGGCTGCGGCCCAGGTCGGTGAGTTCGTAGGCGACGTGCGGGGGGACCTCGTCGAACTCCCAGCGGACGAGGAGGCCGTCGTCGACCAGCCGGCGGAGCCGTTGGGTGAGCATCTTGGGGGAGATGCCGTCGACGGCCTGCTCGAGTTCGCCGTAGCGCAGCTGCTCGCCGTCGAGGCTGAGGATGATGAGGATCGACCACTTGTCGCCGAGACTGGCGAGCAGTGCGCGGCTCGGGCAGGTGCGGTCGAAGGGATCGGCGTCGCGTACCCAGTCCTCCATGCCCGCCCATGGTACCCCGGTAGACTGACGGTCCATCCTGCTTTTCCTAACGATCGGAGTCGTCGACGTGATCCCGGCCCACGGCGCCCAGCTCAGTGTCACCGCCACCAGCATCCGCATTGACCGTTCCGCCCTGCTGACGGCGCTCACGGGGCAGGACTCCGTCGAGGTCCCGTTGGCGCAGGTCACGGGTGTGCGGTGCACACCGCCCTCGCTTCTCGACGTCGGCGTGGTCACCCTCGAGGGCCCCGGCACCGAGGTGGCGTTCGCCCCGGGGCAGGCGCAGGCGGCGGAGGACTTCCTCGCCGCGATCGAGGCAGCGCAGCGCGGTGAGGCGCCCGCCGCGGTGGCCGGGCTGGACTTCGTGGCGCTGGCGGTGGAGACGGACGGCGACACGGTGAGCCGGGTCGACGTCGTGAAGCTCGTCGACGGGGTGGAGGTCGAGGCCGCCACCGGACTGGACCTCGGGGCCCTGCCCGGATTCCTCGGCGATCTGCCCGTCGTCACGCACAACGCGCAGTTCCACATGATGGCGCTGCGTCGCGCGTACCTGGCGGCGGGGCTCGAGGTGCCGGTGCTCCCCTACGTCTGTTCGCTGGTCCTGGCCCGCGGTGCGGGGGTGGAGGCGGAGTTCTTCGCGGACGCCCGCACGGCCGCCGGTCTCGTCGTCGATCTGGCGCGGAAGAAGAACCACCGCGGCAGCCTCGCCGAGTTCCAGCACGCCTCCGGTTACACGCTGGGCACCCTCAGCGCCGAGCACGCCTACCCGGTGCTCCGCGACCGTTCCGGGGCGCGCAGCATCATGCAGCAACGGACGGAGGAGCCGCCGAAGAAGGCCCCCCGCCGCGCCCCGTGGCAGTCGGTGGCTACGCCGGACGTCATCCCCGACGCCAACCCGGACGCCGATCCGACGGGCCCGCTGTTCGGGCAGCACGTCACGCTCACCGGCGATTTCGAGCCCTTCGACAAGGGGCGGCTGTGGTCGGCGATCGCGGACCTGGGTGCGGACGTCGGGAAGAACGTCACGAAGAAGACGACCATCCTCGTCGCCGGCACGTGGGCCACGAAGACCTCGAAGGAGAAGCGGGCGGAGGAGCTCATCGCCAAGGGGCAGGACATCCAGATCTGGACCGGTGACCAGCTCATCGCCGTGCTCGGGCTCGACGCCGCGGACGACGAACAACCCCCGTTCTAGGGTCGCCGGGAACCTTCGGGCGATTTTCGGAGTCCAACTGTGGTGACGGTTTCCCCTCCCACAGTTAGGACGTGCCCATGCCCCTTGACCCTGCCGCCCTCCTGCCCGCACTGCGTCCCCATTCCTGGGTGCAGCGCAGCGGCCTGAGCGACGACGGATTCTGCGACACCATCGCCTACATTGCCCTGTCCCGGGAGTTGTGCGCCACGTTCACGTGCCACGGGGCGGACGTCTCCTACCGCGGCCTCGGAGATCTCGACCTCTCGGCCCACCGGGCGTGGGACCGGGCGGCGGCCAACCTCATCGCCTCCGCCCGGACGGCAGAGGGCATCCAGGTGCGCACCCGCCCGGCGGAGATCCTCCTCGGCCCCGGCGTGAAGGGCCTGCAGGTGGCGTTGCCCGGCGCGCCCGCCAGCGCCTGGCTGGCGCACCCGCGGACCTTCGCGGTGCTCGACGAGCACCTGGCGACCCTCCTGGGGGAGCCGGCAGCGTGGCTGGTGTTGACGGAGAACACACTGGTGGCGCTGGGGCGCGGGGACGTCGATAAGCAGGGGTGGGACCTGAGCGGGGCCCTGGCCCCGGTACCCCTGGTGCGGCGGCACGGCTTCCCGGCGGCTGTGTCGTCCCCCACGCCGGTGGCCGCACCCGCCTAAGCTGTGAGGTGCACTTTTCTTCATTCATCCGACCCGAGGAGTTCCATGCGTCGTCCGATCACCGCCACCTACCGTCTGCAGCTGCGCGGACCACAGGCGGACCCGTCGGGACGGGCCTTCGGTTTCGCCGAGGCGGCCGCCCAGGTCCCCTACCTGCAGTCCCTGGGCGTCAGTCACATCTACCTCTCCCCCATCTTCACCGCCGACCCGACGTCGAGCCACAACTACGACGTCACCGACCCCACCGAAATCAACCCGGAGCTGGGCGGCATGGAGGGTCTGCGTGAGCTGGCCGCCGCCGCCCATGAAGCGGGGCTGGGGCTCATCATCGACATCGTCCCCAACCACCTCGGTGTGGAGAACCCGCGCCTGAACAAGTGGTGGTGGGACGTGCTCAAGCACGGGCAGGAATCGGAGTTCGAGCACTACTTCGACATCGACTGGCACGCCGACAACGGCGCCGGCGGCAAGTTGGGCATGCCGGTGCTGGGGTCCCCGGAGGACGTCGACAAGCTGGAGTTGCGCGAGGAGGACGGCGAGATCGTCCTGGCCTACTACGACAACATCTTCCCCGTCGGCGATGACGTCACCCTCGACGACGATGTGGCGGAGGTGTACGAGAAGCAGCACTACCGCCTCATGTACTGGCGCGACGGCGTGATCTCCTACCGTCGTTTCTTCTCGGTCAACGGGCTGGCGGGTATCCGCCAGGAGGATCCGATGGTGTTCGAGCACACGCACCGCATCGTGCGCCAGCTCATCGCCGAGGATCTCATCGACGGTGTCCGCGTCGACCACCCGGACGGTCTGTCCGACCCCTTCGGCTACCTCAACCGTCTGCGGGAGGTCGTCGGCCCGGAGCGTTGGCTCATCGTGGAGAAGATCCTCGAGGTCAACGAGACCCTCGATCCGCGTCTCGCCGTCGACGGCACCACGGGGTACGACGCCCTGCGGGAGCTGGACGGCGTGTTCATCGCCCGCGAGTCGGAGGATTCGCTGTCGATGCTGGCGCTGCAGCACTCCGGGTCGACGTGGGACGAGGCCGCCGTCGAGGTGACCATGCACCAGCTCAAGCGGGAGGTGGCGCAGGAGGAGCTGGCCGCGGAGATCCGCCGCCTGGCCCGCGCCATGCGCCGCGACAACTTCTCCACCGCCGGTTCGGGTGTGTCGGAAGAGGATCTCATCACCACCATCACCGAGCTGGTGGCCGCCATGCCGGTGTACCGCGCGGACTACCTCTCCCTGTCGCGTGTCACCGCGACCGTCGTGGCGGAGATGTCGCGTCGTTTCCCCTCGCGGCGGGATGCGCTCGACCTCGTCGTCGCCGCGCTCAACGCCAACGCCGAGGCGAAGATCCGTTTCGCGCAGGTGTGTGGTGCCGTCATGGCCAAGGGCGTGGAGGACACCACGTTCTACCGTGCCTGCCGCCTCGTCGCGCTGCAGGAGGTGGGTGGTGCCCCGGGTCGTTTCGGTGTCTCGGCGGCGGAGTTCCATCTGCTGCAGCAGGAGCGGGCCCGTCTGTGGCCCAAGGCGATGACGACGCTGTCCACGCACGACACCAAGCGCGGCGAGGATGTGCGTGCCCGCATCATCGAGCTCACCGAGCGTCCCATGGACTTCTCCGAACTGGTCCACCGGGTCACCTCCGTGGTGCCCGCCCCGGACGCGGGCACCGGTCATTTTCTCCTGCAGAACCTGCTGGGTGTGTGGCCGGCCGACGGCCAGATCACGGACGCGCTGCGGGAGCGTTTCCACGGTTACGTCATCAAGGCGCTGCGTGAGGCGAGCGTCCACACCACGTGGGTGGATCCGGTGGAGACCTTCGAGACGGCGGTCCTCGACTGGGTCGACGTGCTTTTCGACGGCCCCGTCACCTCCATGATCACCGAGTTCGTCGCGCCGTTGGCCCGCGGTGGGGTGCGCGTCTCCCTGGGCCGCAAGCTGCTGCAGCTCACCGGCCCGGGCATCCCGGACATCTACCAGGGCACGGAGTTCTTCGACGACTCCCTCGTGGACCCGGACAACCGTCGCTTCGTCGACTACACCGCCCGCCAGCAGACCCTCGACATCCTCTCCGAGGGCGTCGACTGGCAGGACCTGGCCGCCGAGGCCGAGGCCCAGGCGGAGACCACCGGCGACTACCCGCACCTCGACCTCTACGGCGACCGCGCGAAGCTGCACATCGTCCACGAGGGTCTCAAGGTTCGTGCGGAGCACCCGGAGTACTTCGTGGGCGGCGAGGTCCAGTCGGTGTTCGCCGTCGGCCCGGAGGAGTCCCACCTCATCGGCCTGGCCCGCGGTGCGGCGCACACCCCGGGTGAGGCGGGCATCGGTGTCATCACCCTGGCGACGCGTCGCCCGCTCGATCTGGAGCGCCAGGGCGGGTGGAACGGCACCACCGTCACCCTGCCGGAGGGCACGTGGACCGACCGTCTCACGGGCCGCAGCTTCGAGGCGACCGTGCCGCTCGCCGAGGTCCTCGACCTCTTCCCCACCGCGCTGCTGGTCAAGGATGTCTGACCGAATCGCCCGGCTGGGCAACCGCTACCACGAGTGGGTCCGGGCCCATCCTGACGCGGCGGAGGATTTCGCCGCCGGGGTGGAGGATCTGCTCGCGGATGCGGGTGTCACGTACGACCGCGTCGTCGCCCGCGTGAAGGACTGGCCGTCGTTCAAGGCCAAGGCCTACAAGAAGCGGGACAACGGTGAGTGGATGTACCCGGATCCGTGGGAGGACATCCACGATCTCATCGGGGTGCGCGTCACCACGTTCCACTCGACGGAGATCCCGGTGGCGATCGGGGTGCTCAAGCAGTCCTTCACGGTCGAGCGGTCGGTGGACAAGACGGCGGAGACCCGCATCGCCGGTGGTTTCGGCTACGGCTCGCACCATCTCATCCTCACTGTCGACGAGAACTCCTCGGACATCGCGGAGCTCGCCGAGTACAAGGGGGTGAGTTTCGAGGTGCAGATCCGCACCGTGCTGCAGCATGCGTGGGCGGAGTTCGAGCACGACATCCGCTACAAGCGGGGCAACGAGGAGCTCGACCCGCGGGTGGACCGGGCCTTCGCCCTGGCCGCCGGGCTCATCGAATTGGCGGACCAGCAGTTCGACCAGATCGCGGTGGCGCAGGACGCCGCCAAGGAGGACACCTCCCGCGATGACGTCGACCTCACCCCGGAGACCCTGCCGGGTGTGCTGGCGATGCTGCTGGGCAACCGGTTCCCGCGTTCTCGTTCAGAGAACTACCGTTTCCTGGCGGAGATCCTCGCCGCCGACGGCATCACCACGGTCGCCGAGCTCGCCGAGCTTCTCGACGACGGCGACATCGCGGATGTCCACGGGGCCCTGCGCTACCGCTTCCATCCGGGGCAGATCCGCCTCATCGACGATCTGCTGCTGCGGCGTTTCGGGCGGGACCACATCACGCGGACGGGTGAGATCGGCGTGCGACCTGCGCTTCGTCCGCAGCAGTTGGCACGTCGTCTGAAACTCATGCGCGCCGCGCGCATCCTGGGTGACGATGCCCCGGATCAACCAGTAACATGAGCAGGGTTAGTATCACTCGCCGAATAAGGAGCACCTTTCATGTCGTCCATCCGTGAAGACTTCCCCCAGCTGGCCGACGCCCTCCACGTGTGGGCCCTGACCATCGCGAACTTCTTCCGCCCGATGGGCATCGACTTCCCGCCGGCACACTGGGGTCTCTGGTAGCACCCCGGAGAGTTGTTGACGTATCATCGTCAACATGAACTCTTCCCTGACTTTCGGCCTCGACACCTTCGGCGACGTCAACGGCGTCTCCCCCGACCAGGTTCTGCGGAACGTGGTCGCCGAAGCGGTCGAGGCCGATCGCGTCGGTGTCGACGTCTTCGGAATCGGCGAACACCACCGCGACGACTACGCCGTCTCCTCCCCCGACATGGTGCTGGCCACCATCGCCGGCCGCACCTCACGCATCCGCCTGACCACCTCGGTCATCGTGCTGTCCTCGGACGACCCGGTGCGCATCATGGAACGCTTCTCCACGCTGCAGGCCCTGTCCTCCGGCCGCGCCGAGATCACCCTGGGACGTGGCTCCTTCATCGAGTCCTTCCCCCTCTTCGGCTACGACCTCGCAGACTACGAGCGACTCTTCGAGGAGAAGCTCGAGCTCATGCGCGTGCTGCTCGACGCCGCCTCCTACGGCGATCCCATCGCCTGGGACCGTGGGGTGGACCACCTCCATCCGCCGCTGGCCACCGAGCTGCCGGTGTGGGTCGCCGTCGGCGGTTCCCCGGAATCCGTGCTCCGCGCCGCCCGTCACCGCATGCCGCTCATGCTGGCGATCATCGGCGGCTCCTCCCGTCGTTTCCGCCCCTTCGTCGACCTCTACCGCCGGGAGATCCCGGGCGGCCCGGTCGGCGTCCACTCCCCCGGCCTCATCGCCCCCACGGACGCGGAGGCGCAGGAACGGCTCTTCGAGCACTGGCTGGCCAGCCACCGCCGCGTCGGTGCCGAGCGCGGCTGGGCGGCCCCCACTGCCGACCAGTTCATGGCGGAGGTCCACCACGGTGCCCTCTACGTCGGCTCCCCGGAGACCGTGGCCCGCAAGATCGCGGACACCGTCACCGCTCTCGACCTGGACCGCTTCACCCTCAAGTACGCCAACGGGCCGACCACCCACGAACACAACCTGGAGACCATCCGTCTCTACGGCGAGGAGGTCATCCCCCGGGTGCGCGAGCTGCTGGCCTAACTTTTTCGGTCTGACCACAGGGGTGGTTTCATGGGCCGGTGACTGTATCCACCCCACCCCCGGCCCTCGCTACGGCCTGCGGCCTGGCCCTCGTCGCGACGCTTCTGCCCCTCGGCCTCGCCGCGGCCCTCACGCCCCGGGACGAGCCGATCGCCCTGGAGAGCGTGGACATCATCACTCTCGGTGGCGTGGATCCGGCGCTGTCCGCCACCGCGCCCCGCAGCTGCGACCGCCGTGCCTCCCTCACGATGGGTGCGCACGAGTTCACGTGCGGCGACGTGACCGTCGTGACCCGCTCGGCGGAGGACGTGGAGGATCTGCCCCGCTTCGGGGTCCGCGCCATCCGCGCCGCCACCTTCGCCACCGCCACCCCGCCCGACATGACCCGCGCCGAGGTGGACGAGGGCCTGCGCGCCTGGACCGGTGGCCCCACCAGCGTCGGCGACACCGCGTACAGCGTCATCGTCCTCGGCGAGCGGAGCGGCGCGAACGCGCTCGTCGCCGTGCTCTCCGGCCCGGAGGGCGCGGTCACCGACACCACCTCCGCCCTGCTGTCCGACGTCCGGAGGGTTCCGTGACCCGTATCGCCTTCCTGGTCATCGGCGCCATCATCGTCGTCGGCGCGGCCGTCAACGTCCTGACTCTCAGCGCCTTCGGGCGGGCCACCCCCGTCTCGCTCCTGGCGGGTTTCGTCGTCTCCGCGGTCGTCATCGCCGTGGTGTGGGCGCTCATGCGCCGCTCGGTGCTGTGGCGTCCGGCCGGCGCCTGGCCGCTGCTCCCCCTGGCGTGAGGCGCGTTCGGGTCCTTCGCCTTCATCCTCGCCGCGGGCGAATCACTGACCACCATCGCCACCGCCCTCGGGTGGGAGGCCGCGGAGGCCTCCCTCGGCGGGGCCTGGCCGGAGGAAATCGGTAAATCCTTCGGCATCGCGCTCATCCTGCTGGCGCTGCCGCGCCTGTGGAACCGCCCCTGGGACGGGCTGCTCGTGGGCGTCTTCGTCGGCCTCGGTTTCGAATTCATCGAGACGNNTGGGCATCGGCCTGGCGCTCCTCCATCCCCGGCTGAGCACCTCCCGGCGCTGGCTGTACGGCCTGGGCGGGCGGATGGGCGTACGCCGTCATGTGGCCCGTATACCTGGGGGCGCTCATCGCGTGCTGGATCGCGGCACGGCGGATGGTCTAGTCCCTCCCGCGCAGCCGGTCGAGTTGGCGGCGCTCCCGCTTCGTGGGGCGCCCGGAACCGCGGTCGCGCTGCGGCTGCGAGGCGAGGATCTCCTTCGGCGGGG
>LSQX01345987.1_pt1 | contig 26872 bp, 25 predicted proteins | sample 654561 | NCBI WGS metagenome assembly LSQX01 (sample SAMN04489861, study PRJNA283612) | anaerobic digester metagenome | isolation source: 4 biogas reactors fed with cattle manure at either 37C or 55C with and... | place: Denmark: Kongens Lyngby | collected 2014
TAATAGGTCATGGGAAAATAGGTGATATCCTTATAAACCAGCAATGGGTAGGAACTGCGGTCGTTATCGATCTCCACCCCGTTCAAAGTGACATTGAAGGCCGGCAGGGTCACCGGTACCGTCGTCGCACCCAGTGCGGTCTGAGCCGGCAATAGAAGGCTTACTGCTATAACCGCGGTCAGAATCAGAATCTCCCATTTTTTCTTCATATGGAATACCTCCTTCTCAATCCTTGGCCGTTGGCTGCTGGGACAGGTTGTCTTTGAATATCGCCACCAGCTCGTCACTCTCGTCGATGAAGTACGGCCGGGCAATGTTGCCGTGCCGGTCGAAATCACAGCCGTTCCACCAGATGGCCACCTTGATGCCCGGGTATTTCGCCCGGTCGGCGAACATGTCCGCCACCCATTGCGCCTTGCTGCCGCCCACGCTGCTGCTGGCGAATTCGGTGATCATCATGGGTTTGTCATACCAGGCTGCCGCCTTGGTCCAGAGCGGATCATAGATGGCGGCGAAACTGCGCCAGGTCTCGCCGGGATAATAGGTGCCGGTATTGTATCCGGTCAGTCCCACCACGTCGACATAGCGGTTGCCGGGATAATACATGACCTCGTTGTTCCACTTGAAATCCGGGAAAGCCCTCTCATTGGGGTTCCAGATCCAGATCACATTGTCCGCGCCGGCCTCCGTAAATATCCGGTATATGTATTGGTAGAGTTCCTTGAATATCTCCGGGTCCCGGGAGGTATGATAGCCTGAGTAGGCGCACCAGTCGCCGTTCATCTCGTTGAAGGGGCGGAATAGCACCGGATGGCCGAAATCAGCCACCTCTTGGGCGTAGCTGCGCAGGAATTGGTCCTGCTCCCCGTTCAGGATGGAATAGACCATGTTGGACTCGCCCGGGGCTGCGTCTTTGCTCTGAAGGGTGAGCTCCACCAGTTTGCCGGCGGCATAGGCTTTTTCCAGGGCCTGCCCCACATAGCCGGGCGGGTATTCCTTGATATGGGAATACATCAGGATGATGGGGAATTTATAGTCCATCTGCTCCTCCAAGGTCTGCAGGCGGTCCATCTGCTGGGGCGCGGTCGGTTCAAAGATCCCCCAGGTGATCTCGCTGGCGGGGCTAAAAAAACGGTCGAAGGCCTGGCTGGTCTCATCATTCCAGGCTCTGGTCCCGGTGTGTTTGAAACGGGCGGTCTCCGGCTGCCGGCTGGGCGGGAAGGTGCGGAAATCCTTGATTATGTCCAGGTAGCCGCCGCATTGTTCCAGGGGCAGGTCCGATTTGATAAAAAAGGTATATACCGCGTCGGCCCCCACGATATCGACGCAGGTGTAATAATTGCGGTCATTTTCGATCCGCTGCAATTTCTCCCGCGACCATTGGGTCACCTTTGCAGTCAGGCCGTTCAAAGTCAGCTGCCCGGTGTGCGCCTGCTGGTGGTCGACTTGATTGTCCAGGCAGCGGTTGGAATATTCCATATAAGTGGCGGCGGACAATTCCGGGCCGGTGGTCTCTTTATATATCTCCACCCGCCGGTGTTCGTCCTCCAGCACCGACCTTATGGCCGGAACACTCATATCTACGGCATTCATCTGCTTGGGGATGGTGATGGAATAGCCGTCCACCTGGTTGACGAAACGGTTCTCATCCTTGCTGGCCTCCTCCACCCAATAGATGCCGGTGGCGGCGGAGGTGATGGTCGAGGGCGGAGTGGACCCTGGCTGGTGGGGGCCGATCGCCGCCATCAACAGGGCCAGCAAACATCCGAGCGCGATGATGGTCAGGTTGGCAGAATACTTCATAAATGTGACTACCTTTCCGTTGTATCACCCTGGACAGGTACGTTGATGTTCTATTACATATCAGTTGTATCGGCCGCCCCTGCATCGACTTGGTTGTCATCCCTGGCCTCGCCGGACAGCTTCATCAGGTCGATAACCACGACCTCCGCGCCGGGGTTGGATGGAGTCCCGCTGTTACTGGCTGGCGGCGCAGCATCGCCGCTGGCAACATTCCCACCCGGTTGCTGACTCGGGTCGGGGCTGGGCTCGGTTTTTCCGGCAGCGGGAACCTGGTTGACTCTCGGTAGGGCGGCTGGGCTTTTTTCTATTTCAGGAACAAGCAGGTTGTCCGGCCCCGATCCAACAGTCGGTTCTGCCTCTGCCATTTCATTCGAAACTGTTCCGACCGGTGGCGCAGTCCGGTCGGCCAATCCCCGGGTACTCATAGAAAACGGTTGCGGGTTCCATGGTTCCGTCCCGCTCCAATTCACCGCCGCTCCCCCCACCAATACCAGCAGCGCCGCTATAGTCAGTTCCGCTATCCCGCGCCGCTTGCGGCTGCCATCCAATATCCCCTTTATCCGGGTCTCCAGGATTTCTTTACTGCCGCCGATAGCGGTCGTCAGGATCGAATTCCCGGTTGAGCCGGGTCGTACCGCCAGGTCCAGGAGCAGGCGGCAATATCGTTTCTTGGTGTCCAGCCCGCTGTGTTTCACGACCTGATCGTCGCAGGCCATCTCCATATCCCGGCGGGCCGCCTTTACCATCATATGTACGGCTGGATTGAACCAGTGCAGGACGGCGGTCAAGGCCAGCAACAGTTTGGCCCCGATATCATGGTATTTGAGATGGATCAACTCATGGGTCATGATCAATCGGAGTTCATCATCGGGGTAGGGTTGGGCGGGGAGCAGCAGCATCGGCCGCAGCAGGCCCACCACCATCGGAGAAGCAGCATTGCGGCTGATTTGGAGGTAAACCGCCCGGCGAATGCCCAGTTCCGCCTTTAATTCCTGCAGTCGTTCTTCCATTTTCGGGGGAGGCCGTTTGGCCCACCGCAGCACAGCGCGCCGGAAGCCGACATAAATAAGCAACTCCCGGGTCAGCAGAACCGCTGCCCCGAGCAGATAGATCGCCAACAGGGCTGGCAGCGCATCTGCACTGGCCCCGGCATAATTGGTGCTGTCCAGGTTCGGTACCAGGTTGACCGTTGGCAGTTGGACCAGTTTGCTCGCTTCTGCCGGGATGGGGATAGCCAACTGGGCCTTTTCCGGCAGGGAGACCGGTACCAGCAAGCGGAGTGCGATGATCAACCATAACAGGGTGCGAAAGCGGCCTGAATATCGCTTCTGCAACTGCGGTGCCAGCCACAGCAGAAGCAGGACCAAAGGGGTAATACTGATACTGGCGGCCAGCAGATGAGAAAACCAACTCATGATTCCGTAACCCCTTCCAGAAATCGCTTTAATTCTTCCAGGTCTTCCTGGCTGAGGGCGTCGCCGTCGTACAGCGAGACCACCAGATTGGTCACCGAACTCCGGTGCATCTTTTCCAGGAAGGATTTGCTCTCCTGCTGCCGATAATCAAGCTCCGCCACCAGGGGGTGGTAATAATTGTATCGGCCCTGTCGGGATGTTTCCAGAAATCCCCGTTCCACCAGGCGGGAGAGAAAGTTTAAAATGGTGGTGTGAGCCCAACTCCGGCGGCCGGACAGCTTGTCCATGATGTAAGCGGAAGTGACCGGCTGTTCCGCTTCCCATATGATCATCATCAGTTCCAGCTCACTGTCAGGGAGCCTTTTGGTCGAATCCACATGCCCACCTCCATTCTCTTGACAAAGAATATTCAGAAAAATATGCAGCACTTTATGGATCTCATTCTACAATTGTAGAATGAGACCGTCAACCCGGAATTTTGTGGGAAGTCAGGAATCGGACCGCCCCTCAGCAACAATCGCCGGTAAGGCTGGCTGATGGGAGGGTTTGGAAGGCTTTGGGTTTGCATATCACAAATAGGCAGATGTCTAAAGCGGGAGCAGATAGTCCTTCATTTTGATTTCCCCACCAAGAAATCGCCCCCTTCTATCTATCGTCGGTGGCCCGCCCATCACCCCACACCGGGATGGCATCGCCCAGGAAGGTAGGTTTAGGCTTCAATACCTTAGCCAGCCAGAAATCCTTATTGCGGGCGGCCATCTCCCGCATTTCATTGAGAGCCATTTGGCCGTAATCACGGCGGTCGGAGGCTACTCCGCCAGCGTCCAGGCCCAATTCCCGGGCTATGAAAAGCGCCCGCCGGAGATGATAGTCCTGGGTCACGATGATAACCTTCTTGACCTGAAAGATATCCCGGGCCCGGTACAGACTCTCATAGGTACTGAATCCGGCATGGTCCATGAAGATATCCTGTCCGCCCATGCCCTGACCTTTAAGGTAATCCTTCATGGCATTCACTTCGTCATACTCGTGGCGGCCATGGTCGCCGCTGACGATCATCTTGGGAGCTTTGCCGTTCAGGTACAGTTCATATCCTACTGTCACCCGGTCTCTTAACATGTCCGACATAGTGCCGTCCGGCCGCACATAAGCACCTAAAACCAGGATGGCATCAGCTTCGGGGACGTCTTCCCCGGAATATGTATGCCGGGCACCAACCCCGGCCACATAATGGCTTATGGCCAGAAAGCCAACTGCCAGCACCGCCAATAATATGCCCAACAGGCCGGTGACCTGTTTTTTGCGTTTACCGCTCAATTCACTCAACGTACTCCTCTCCATCGCCTGGAATCATCCGCCAGGTCCTAGTTTCATCTCTTGGTTCGTATGATTCCAATTCCGGCCGCCAGCAAGAGTGAACCGGTCAATAGGCCTGATATAATGCCCACAACACTGTCGAAACTAGAGTCGGCCATCATTCCCATACCGACGACCAGTAGCGAAAACCCGCCCATTATCACCAGGAATATACCCAGCGGCCGGCGCGGGTATTTCAGATGGGGAGGGATTTTGCCTCCGGTCCAATGGCCAGGGTCGTACTGGTGATCCTGCCATTCTTCCAGGTCTTTCAGGTAGTCGGAAGGGTTTTTGCTGCTCTCGCTAACCGTCTTTCACCTCGTCTTGCTGCTTCGGGTCGGTCACATCTTCGATCATATCTTCGCCGTATCCAAGGCCGACATGGTTCAATTATCTCTACGATTTCGTCACCGGTAACTTTCAAATGGTAAGGGGCGGGGTATTCTGCCAATGATATGTAACCTCGGTGCTGGATTCATCCCGGCACACAAATATATAGTCTATTCATGACATATTTCTATCAGTCATGTTAAAATTTTACTATGCTTTACTCAAGGTCAAACAGTGAACCCATTTATGAAAGGACACGCATCATGTCCATAGAATACCTGGTACAAAAGAAAATAAGAGCACCCCGGCCTGGCAGGGTAATCGAGGCCAAAGTATCGGGAACTACCTTTCGAATCCTCCTGACCCCATTGGAAGGGATCGTAGATTTCATAGGTGTAGCAGTAAATGACAACTGTACTCTGGTCACCTTACTCGAACATCCATGGACATCCTATCCATTTATACTACCTTTGCCCGATCATTTTGGAGACGGTTATTTATTGGAAAAGCTCTATGCGTCAGATCCCAGGTTTACGGGAGACGCCCAAAAGCTTTGTTATCTACTGAAGGACCATCTTTTTTAAGTGTTCGATCGGAATGAACCTGCAGTCGGATGAGGAGCGGTTCCCGTATCTACTGCCGGTCGAGCGCAAAAATATGCTGCTTGTGTTAATTGTCGAAATAGATTATTACTAAAGTATAGGAAGGCGTTTGACGATTGCTTGGTGAGATGTTATGGGAAGGCAGGTGGGTGAAATGATAGGGGTGACTCAAAAGGCCTGGAACAAGTTCAAAGCCCGGCAAGCCAAGGGGAAGATTTCGCATAGTACCCGGCTGCGGGTGAGTTCGCCCGGTCTGACCTGAAGCGGCCAGCCTGAGCTGCGTGTGACTCTGGACGAGTCCAAGCATGACAACGATGTATTTATCGAAGCAGCAGGGATACCATTGGTCTTCGATAAGGAATTGGAGCAATATCTCCAGGATGGGACCTTGGATTATAATTTCCCTCTCAAGTGGTTCATGAGCATCCCTGAGGTCAAGAAGGCCGAATAGTGTTACGCAATCTATTCGTGGCTGGTCTCGGCTAGATTGGATTGGGTGGCGTAAGCCAGGCGGCGGGCCAGCCGCCCATCCTGCCGGGACAATACCCATTCGAGGGCCTGATTCAGGCTCCACCCCACCGCGGTCACGATCAACAGGTCGAATATGAAATTGTACAGAAACAGCTGTTTGGCGGTGTCCGCATAGCCGTTGCCCATGAAGGGCATGGGGAATTGCAGCAGACCGATGGACATCACCGCCCACAGCAAGGCTATCCGCATCCGCACCTCCGCACGTCCCCGGTTCTGGCGGTACACCCGCACCGATACCATCATCACCACCAGGAATACCAGCGCAATGAAAAGCAGATTATGGGGCAGTTGCTGGCGCAGCTGCGACCACCCGGTCAAGCGGTCAAATTCCCGCACTGGGGCCGAGCTGTGCTCCGGGCTGTATTTGCCCATCCAGGTGGCGGTGGTAAAGGCCTGGCCGGCGGTATATTCCATTCCTTGCAACAACCGGGCGGGGTGGGTGACATAGAACGCGATCAGGTCGAGGTTGCTGACCTGTCGGTAGAATTCCTGCCGGGTTATGGGCGCGGCAGGAGGGTATGCGCTGTAGTCGCTGGGGGCCAGGAAGGCGTGTTTGCCGGCTTCCACCGCCATATCAGGATTGAGGCCCATGTCGATAAGATCCGCCGCCGGGTCGGGGGAATCCTTCAATATTCCGTAAAATACCGAGTTGTATTTGGTGAGCTGGCCGATGCCGCGGTTCTGGATATTCAACTGGATGGGATACAAGCTGGTCACCCCCAGGAGGATCAGGACAATGGCGGCCTGGGGCCGGGTCAGGCGCCTCCAGTCAGCGCGGATGAGCAGTACCAACATAAGAACAATGATCGGCCAGGCCGATATGACCTGCAGCTTGGAACCCAGGAACAGGTGAGCGGCGGCTATTATCAGCAGTATCTCAATGAAACCGGTACCGGGGTCCTGCTGAACATAGCGGCGATGGATGTAATATACCCAGGCGGCAATATATAGCAGCAGGGTAACCATCATCATCGGCTCGCCGTACAGGCTGTTGAACCACACCAGATAGTTGCCGTCCAGCAGCACCGGCAGGGCGATCAGGGCCAGCCCGGCCAGTTTGAGCGGATGGCCTGGGTTCAGGTGCCTGGCGATCACAAAGATGGCCAGCAGATACAAGGCCAGATAAACTACTGCCAGGTAGGAGGTTTTAAAAGTATCCTGGCCCAGAACTTGGCACACCAAGTTGATGGGGGTGATCAGGTAGGCTATGCTGGTGGCGCTGAGCCGGGATAGCAGTTTCACCGGCCCGGCAGCGGCTATATGGTAGTCGGTCACCGGATAGTCCAGGAATCTGACGAAGTTTTCGTCGCCGGCATTTTGGGCCGGCAGTTCCAGGCCGGATACGTTCATCACCCGATCGAAATCCCCCTGGTCAGCCACCCCGGGGCGGGGTTCCTGCACCAGTACGAAAGCCGCCATATTCAAGGCCAGCAATACTAAGATGAGCCACAGCCAGGGGGGATACAGCTCTCTCCTTATATTGCCCAATTTCCTTTGCCTCTCCTTTCCCACATGTTTCCCTAGGCGTCCTTCCGGCAGCGTTAGCCGTTAAAAGAGCGATGTTAGATCTCTGTTCAACATCCCATGCGTGTCGTTGCGGCATCGATAAAGCCCATGGTATCAGGGCATTAGATCAACGTTCCCCTGTGCCCTTCCGGCAGCGTTCACAGACCCGGGGCAATATCAGATTTCCGAGCAAGACCCCTTACGGCCCCCGACTGCAGTGGTTGACAAGAGGGCGCCATCGAACTCCTACCAACGTTCCTTGCACCATTGCTTTAGCTGATTAAGTGGCGACATCCAATTTCTTATCGACATCTCCTGCTTCTCGCGGCAGCATCGATAAGACCGCGGTGCCAAGCGGCTGAATAACATATTGGTTCTCTTCCGGCTATAATGCCGATAGTCTATCTTGCGGGGCAAGCCAGGTTTAATGTATATCCTTTCCATATACTGGTCAAATTATGATTACGACCTGTTTTAGCGACCGATGCCACCGGCGGGGGGCCAATATGTTTGCCATTTACCAAAGATTCAAGACCGGGTTGGCCTACCTTTTTTTCGGGGGTTTGACCACCCTGCTCAATATAGTGGCCTACCTGGGCCTGGCCCGGGGGCTGGACCTGCCCTACCTGGCTGCCAACGTGACAGCCTGGGTAGTGTCGGTGCTGTTCGCCTACGCTGTCAACCGGGTCTGTGTTTTCGCCAGCTGCCAGCGGGGCTGGGGCAACATCCTGAAGGAGTGCTCCGCATTCATCAGCTGCCGGCTACTGTCCGGCGGGGTGGATACGGCCATCATGTACCTGATGATAGACCGGCTGGGCCTGGGTGATCTGGCGGTCAAGGTATTTGCCAACCTGGTCGTCATCATCATGAATTATGTGATCAGCCGGGATTTGATCTTCAAAGACCGGCGACGGGAGGTTGTGACACCATGACCAGGATTTCGGTAGTGGTGCCCTGCTACAACGAGCAGGACGTATTGGAGGTGTTTTATTGTGAGGCGGCCCGGCTGGCGGAGTCCATGCCGGAGGTATGTTTCGAATTCATATTTGTGGACGACGGGTCTGGGGACCGTACTTTGGAATTGCTGAAGGAATTGCAGCATCGGGACAGTCGGGTGCGTTATTACTCCTTTTCCCGCAACTTTGGCAAGGAGTCGGCTATCTACGCGGGGATGGAAAAGTCCAGCGGGGACTATGTGGCCATCATCGATGCTGACCTGCAGGACCCGCCCGGGCTGATCAAGGACATGTATGCAGCCATCATCACCGACGGCTATGATTGTGTGGCCACCCGCCGCATTGACCGGGCCGGGGAACCGCCTATCCGCTCTTTCTTCGCCCGCCGTTTTTACCGCATCATCAACCGCATCTCCGACGTCAAGCTGGTCGATGGGGAGCGGGATTTCCGCCTTATGACCCGGCAGATGGTGGATTCCATCCTGCAAGTGTGCGAGTGTACCCGATTTTCGAAGGGGATATTTGCCTGGGTGGGCTTCAAGACCAAATGGCTCGAATACGACAACCGGAAGCGGGCTGCTGGCAGCACCAAATGGTCCTTTTGGAAGCTTTTCCTGTATTCGCTGGACGGCATCATCGCTTTTTCCACCACCCCCCTGGCTATCTCGTCCATAATCGGGGCGGTCTTCTTTACCCTGGCCCTGATCATGGCCGGGAGCCTGATGGTCCAACAATTGGCCGGGGGCGGGGCGCCCAACACCTGGGCGGGGCTGGTGGCAATCCTCCTGTTTATAACCGGGATCCAACTCTTTTGTATGGGGATAGTTGGCCAATACCTGTCCCGCACCTACCTGGAGACCAAAAACCGGCCCAAATACATCCTGCGGGAATACAGCGAAAATTGATTCTTCAGGCCTGGCTTTTCGCTAATGCCTTGCCTTTGCCCAAGACCCCATACCGCTGATTCAGTTTGACAAACCAAGCGGCCGCCTGGCCTTGAATAAGGATGGCCAGAGACACCATCAAAGCCGCGTCGGGGCCAAATGCCGCCGCCGCCAGGCCGATGGAGATGCTCAGGTTGTGCAGGACGATCGAGTATACCAGGGGCAGGGCATCATTCTCCGAGAAGAATCTCCGCCCCGCCAATATCGCGATGACATAGTTGGCAGCATAGAATGCTACTTGTACCGCCAGGGCCTTTGCCAGTATGTCGGGACGGGAGACCATGGTCTGGGCATTCATGCTGATAGCGAGGATGATGATAGCCATCACCCCCCAGGAACTTACTGCCGGCAGCAACGGTTTGACCCGCTCCTGAAAAAACTCCGGGGGATACTTCTGCAGCAGGTAACGATAGGTAAGCATCCCCAGCACCAGAGGAGTCAATATCACTATCCCTACCGTCTTCATGGTAGCCAGCACATCCACAGGAACGAACCGACCTAACATAACATAAAGATACCAGGGCGCCAGTACTGAACCCAGCAAAAGCCCGATGGCGGTTATTTTGACTGAAGCCGGGACGTTGCCCCCGCTCAGCATGGTAAAGGAGATCGTCATGTTGCTGGTGGGCAGCAAGGCCGCGATGGCCAGGCCGGCAAATAACTGAGGGGAATCGGCCAGGAAAACTGTGCCCAGCAGATAAGCCACCCCCGGTACCAGCGTGAAGTTGACCAGCATGGCGGCGGCCAGCAATCTGCCGTGGGATCTGCCAAAGATCTCCTTGAATCGGAATCCGATCATCGAGGGGTATATGATCACGAAGGTCAGGGGCAGTACGAAACGTTTCAAGGGGGTGGTGTCCAAGATCAGACCGATCCCGAAGCCTATGACCAAGCATACGAAGATGGCCAGGGAAATATTTTGCGACGGCCAGCAAAACAAGCGCCGCAGCATGAAGTCCGGTTGTTTCATAAGTATCCCCCCATGGCCTCAACTTCGTGATCGGAAATGTTTTTCCCTCTGACATTTTACTATGTTTCAATGGATTTCAAAGCAGGAATTCCGACACTTTTCCCGAATGTTACCTATATTCCATAATAGAAAAGCTCCGAGTCTGCATGCCTTTCCATATTATTGAGGGATGCAGGCCTGTAGGGCAGGGCCGGGAAACTGACCTGCCTCCCGTGTGGAAAGGAGCAGTTTCCACCAGTACCTTATTGGATGGCCAGCGGCGTCTGGCTTTTTTACACACTGGTGGTTGACGTTCGACCATCATGGCCCGGCACTTCCTGGTGTCGGGTTTTTAATGCCATGGGGGGCAAATTCTGAAGCGGAGGTGATGCCGGCTTGGGATGAAGGGATGAATAGGCCGGGCAGGAACCGCTGATAAGCGGGCCAGGGGAGCCCGTAATGTGCTGGGGGGTGATAGGACGATTAAGATGGAACATGTCAGCAAGAGCTTCGGCGGCTTGCAGGTACTAAACGATTTTTCCTATACTTTTGGCCAGGGTGAATTCGTCTGTATATGCGGACCATCGGGAATCGGCAAGACTACTATCCTGCAACTGATCGCCGGGCTGCAGCAACCGGATGCCGGACAGATGGAACGGGCCAGTCATAATATCGGCTATGTGTTCCAGGAACCCCGGCTGATCCCCTGGTGCAGTGTCCTTGAAAACATCGAGACCGGGCTTCACCATATCATGCCCGAAGCCAAATCAGAACGCCGCCATATCGCCGCAGAGATGGCCTATCGGGTAGGATTGGAAGGATTTCAGGACTATTTTCCTGCCCAACTCAGCGGCGGTATGAAGCAGAGGGTCTCGTTGGCCCGGGCGTTCGCGGTGGAACCGGATATATTGCTGTTGGACGAACCATTCAGTTCCCTCAATATCGAACTGCGGGAGGCGATGTGCGGCCACCTGCTGCAGTTGCTGGCTTTGAAACCATGCACCACAATGATGGTCACCCACACCCTGGAAGACGCGGTCAGATTGGCCGACCGTATGATCTATCTGCACGACCGGCCTTGCCAGATAACTCTAGAATACCGCATGGACAAACCCCCGCCGGAGCGCGATATGCAATATATATTTGAACAGATGCAGGATATCGGCGAACGACTCAAATTAGACAAAATATAGGAGGCTGGTTTTGTGAAAAGAAACATCAAAAAGACCCTGGCAACAGTACTTATCATGGTCCTGGCGATAGGCTTAAGCGGATGCGCCCAAACCCCCGCCGATAAAACACCGGACAAGCTCCCGGAGGTCAAGATCTCCGCTTCCCAGGGAGCGGGCAGTTACCCGCTGGCGCCCCTGGTCGAGAACAATGCCTTGCAGAATGTGGCCGACAAGACCACCCTTGAATCGTGGGTTACCAGTGAGCAGCTTACCGCCATGATAACCTCCAATCAGGTCCATTTTATTATGGGCCCGGTAACCAACGCCATCATGCTTTATAACAAAGGTGCCGATGTGAAACTGGCCAATGTGGCAGTTTGGGGCATGATGTATATCCTGAGCGCCGATGACAGCGTCACCACCCTGGCCGACCTGAAAGGCCAAGAGATAGCGGTCACCGGGGGCAGCAACGGTTACCACGGAACCCTGATCCGCCATATCCTGATCCAGAACGGTATCGATCCTGACAAGGATCTGACCATCCTCAATATGGATATGGCCGAGTCTTCCTCCAAGCTGGCCACTGGAGACATTAAACTGGCCCTCTCCAACGAACCCAATTCGTCGGTGGCCATCGCCAATGCCGCCAAGGGGAATGTAACCGTAAAACGGGCAATTGACCTGCAAGTGGAATGGGGCAAGGCCACCGGCAGCCCGGCCCGGATACCCCAGGCGGGAATAATAATCGTGGGAGAGAACGCCAAGAACACGGCCCTGGTCAACGAAGTCCTGAAACAATTCAATGCCAGCGCCGAATGGATCAATGAAAATCCGGCCGCCGCCGGGCCAGTGGTAGAGAAGTACTTCCCCAAGATGAAAGCCAACGCGGTAGAGAATTCCCTGCCCTTTGCCCGGTTGGAGCCGGTCAGCAGTCCGCAGTGCAAGGACGAACTCAACGCATTCCTGACTGAGTACCTGAAGACCGCTCCGCCTGCCTCCATCGGAGGAAAGATGCCTGATGACAACTTCTATTATTCAGGAAATTAACCTCCGCCGGTATTATATACTTGGTATATTGCTCATATTGGCAGGGTGGCAGGTCCTGGCCTGGGCCTCCCACCCGCTGATCGTGGCCTCACCGGGCAGCACCTTCAAATCCATTTTCGATATGCTGGCCAGCGGGGAATTGACTGACAACCTTATGGTCACCCTGAAGAGACAGCTGACCGGGTTGGTTCTGGGGGTCCTGGTCGGGACCTTTTTGGGCATATTCGGGGGCCTCAGAAAATCCCTGGATAGCATTTTCCAGCCCGGCATCAACGCCATACTGGCCACGCCCAGCGTGATTTTCGTGGTCATCGCCATGGTGTGGTTCGGCCAGGGGAGCACCCAGGTGATATTTGTGACGGCATTATTGATCATGCCCATAATGTATCTAAATTCGGCCAAGAGCATCCAGTCCATCGACAGCAACTTGCTGCAAATGATCCAGGTGTACCGGCTGCCGCCCCGGATCAAGTTGCTCAAAGTGTACCTGCCCGGTCTGCTCTATGGATTTATGGCCGGGTTTTCCCTCAGTGTGGCCTCATCCCTGCGGATCACCATCATGGCTGAACTGCTGGGGGCCCAAAACGGGATCGGCCATGCCATTTTCGTAGCCCGGGGCTACCTGGAGACCAGCAAGCTGTTCGGCTGGGCTCTGATACTGGTGTTGTTGGTAATGATAATCGAAGCCCTGGTGTTTAATCCGCTGCAGAGATTCATCGGTAAATGGCAGGAATAATTGCAGACTACTGGCCGGATTTCAGGGCCCTCCCCAGGTGAGAATGGTAGAATAAAAGATATACATAAGGAGAGGTGAATCCAATGGAGGGACAAATAAGCATAGCCCTAAAACCGATCGGGGTGGTGAGATCAGAGATGGACAACCCGGCGGACGTACCCCTGATGGGGAAAAGTGCGGTGGTAGAAGTTTTTCCGGAATACAGCCCGGCCTTGCTGAGGATCGAAGAGAATTCCCATCTCTGGTTGTTGCTGTGGTTCCACCAGTCCAACCGCAGCATCCTGAAAACCGTGCCGCAAAAGGTAAATCCCAATTTGCCGGAATTTGGAGTGTTCGGCCTGCGTTCCCCCAATCGTCCCAATCCCATCGCTTTGACCCTGGTGCACCTGGATGCGGTGGAGGGCAATCGGCTGACGGTAAGCGGAATGGATGCAGTAGATGGGACCCCGGTCTTGGATATCAAATCCTATTACGAAGGTGACATCATATTCTCCCCCCGGACGCCATATATCTGGGCTCTGGATCCGGTGATGCGCCGCGACATGATGATAGAAGAAGCCATCGCCCATCATCAGGAGGCCTGTGTGGGGCTGTACCTGGCGGTGCGGATGGCCCTGGTGGCCGACCGTTTACTGGGACAGTTGAATACCCCGGACCTGAATGTAACCGTTACTGGGTCGCCCTGCCTGGCCGATACCCTGCAAGGTCTCACCCGGGCCCGGCTGGCCAATCCGGCTCGATTTATCTTCCGGGAGGATGAGAGTATATTTCGCAGCATCTGGGAGAAACCGGGTCGCCGCCTGACTATAACTGCCCGGCAGGAAATCGATATGGAGACGTTTGCCGAGCTCGCCGATGATATGTTGTTCAAGATCGAATTGGAGCAATTATAAGAGGAATTCATTAGTTCCCGGTTGTTTCCATTTGTCCAATGGGTCCGCTGTGGGTAATCTTACACGGCGGCCTATGGTCAAATGTTAACCGGACGATGGGTCTGGGCAGCCTGGTCCCCCGAAGCATAACAACCGCCCGAATTGGCGCAGCCATGCTCCCCGAGTAGAGGCACAACCCTCTGCCACCGGGGAGCATTTGTATATTTTTGGCCTATCTTGAGCAGGTTGCGTCGGAAAGATATTGATCCGGACGATTGCATTCTGGGCAGGGATAGGTTATATTATAGATACCCTGTTAGGGTATGGGGGATTTGTTGACGATCCGTGCATCTTTGAAGGTATGAATGGATATTGGGAAGGCAGGTGAACAGTATGTTTAATATAACGGAGAAGGCCCACCGGAAATTCGCGGAGGGTCTGGAAAAACGCAAGATATCCGGGGAGGCCAAGCTGCGAGTCAATTTCGGCGGCATTGGCTGAGGCGGTCCCAGCTTTTATTTGACTCTGGATGAGTCAAATCACGAGAACGACAAGGTAGTCGAGAGCGACGGGATAAAAGTGGTATACCACCATGAGCTGGAGCGGTATCTGCGTAATGCGGTGATCGATTATTCCTGGATCTTGAAATACTATATCAGGGGTGGCCCACGGTCGTCATGTTCATGATGGGATGATGGTGAGCTGGAAGACGGCCGGACCCGGCTGCTGGGACGGGGGAAGCATTCAGGACAGGATAGGTGGCCGGTGGTTAAATAAGGCAGCCGCAGCGGAGCATTTCCAGTTTCCGAAAAGTAGAACAAAAGCTTGAGCCGGCACTTCGCAGGGCCGGCTTTTTCACGCCCAGTAGCAGTGCCAGATCTGTTTTGGATCCGAAACGTTGACCGGGTTATTGGTCCGGCAACCCTAACTGCCCCTGCCCGGCTCCTCTTTTTACTGTTATGATTAACGTACCAGTAGTTGCACCGGGTAGAATTGGCAGGGGGTATTCATATGAAGGTCATAACTATCATCAATATTCATTCCGGCAGCGGTCAGACCACGGTGACGGTCAATCTGGCCACCGGTTTGCAAGCCAGGGGCCACCGGGTTTTGATCCTTGATTGGGGGAAAACAGAAAAACTCAACCAATGGCTGGGAAATGCCTTGTCCTCCGGGAATCAGGACAACCGGCCGCCCACCTCACTCATAAGTCCAACCCGCTTGGGGGTTGATCTTTGGAGGCTGGACTGCGATGAAGGGGTGCCGGAGGGGGGAGGCGCCCCGGCCTCGCTTATGGAGGGGGCGGATTATGAGTATGTACTGATACATCCGACTTCAAGTGACCACGTTAAACAGCTGCTCGATCTCCCCTTTAAGTTGGCGGTGTGTACTGACCTCGGGCATCCGGATCAGTTGGGCCAAATCCAGGCTCTGCAGCAGAGCCTGGCCGGTGCTGGTGATGAGCCCCGCCCGGTCGATCTGATCATATCCAACAAGATCAACACCAAGGAGTGGGACCACAATAGCCAACAGTTATTTGCCCTGGGCGATTATTATGGTTATGGGATCCTGGCCGATCCTATTCCCTACTGCGAGAGGATCCACGACCTGCCCTTGACGAGACGGACGGTCTGGGAACTGCAACAGGAAAATCTCAGATCAGCCTTTACCCGGTTAGTGGAGACAGTCGAAGATTTGTAGCGCTGTATACTTTGAGCGGGAGGCGGCAGCGGAAATGGTTCGTCGTGGCAGCAGAGAAAACCGCCCCCGCCGGAACAAGGATGCACCGGCTAAAGCTGTACCAGGGCTTAATCATTTTGGTTTGAATCAGCAGGGCAAGCAAGTCAGTCGACAGGATAAAAATTAAAATAGTGTCAGTATGGGCGATGGTGAAATACTCAGAATCGATGAACCGGAGATAATATATTATTATCGTCGGTTCTAATTTTCTATCAACCGCGACTAAGTTATTGACATATGCCCAATACTAACTTTATACTTGAGCTACAATGACATATGTCAAAGACCCGGGGAAGATTATAACCTGGCCGAGAGGTTGGATGTATACAATGTGGGTTGGCCATGATCAGGCAGTGACCCAGGAAAGGAGAGGTTTTTTATGCCGCGTTTGGATGGAAGCGGACCGTTGGGCATGGGGCCTATGACGGGCAGAGGAATGGGGGTGTGTATTCTTGGTGCTGATGCCCTGCGGCGGGGGATCCGGGCCCGGAGAGCCTTAGGGCGAGGGGCGGCGATGGGTTTATTGCCGGGTATGGGCCGGGGAACAGGTTGGGGAATGGCATCCGGTCTGGGAAGAGGCATGGTCAAAGGATTGGGCTGTGCCGCCATCCTGGGACTGGGCTATGGAATGGCCCGGTCTCGCCGGAGAAGGGCGGGGATGGAAATCAACAACGCCATGGAAGTCAACCTGGAACCTGAAGGGCAGATGCCGCAGCCCATGGAACCTTAGGCAGATGCCGCGGCAGTAAAAGAGGATTGGGTAGAATAACTGGAATCCATCCATAAGCGGATGGCAAGTCTAGCCGGGAAGCAATAGCCCGGCCAACTATGAGGTGATTGGAAATGGCCCGACCCAGAAAGTGGAGGAAGGTCTGCTGCATGCCGGCCAACGACCGCTTCGGCCCGCTGGATCAGCCGGTCAACCCTGAAAACTGCGTAGTCATGTCAGTGGATGAATATGAAACTATCAGGCTCATCGACTTACAGGGCTTTACCCAGGAAGAAAGCGCCGAACAGATGAATATCGCCCGGACCACGGTGCAGCGGATATATAACGATGCCCGCCAAAAACTGGCGGACTCCCTGGTAAACAGCCGGGTGCTGCGGATCGAGGGGGGAGATTACCAACTGTGCGAAGGCTTGGAGGAAGTTTGCCGATGCGGGGGCTGCCACCGTCATCGGATGGGCTGGAAAGCCAGGGAAAAGGAGGGGCTTGACAAGAAAGTTCTATCCGAGCCGGATCATAAACCTTGAAAAAACCGCTGAACGATGACCATTGAAGCAAAATTACGATGCAGAAAGGAGGGCCAGCATGTTTATTGCTGTACCAGTAGATGACAAATCCATGGAAAGCAAGGTGTGTGTATCCTTTGGGCGGGCGCCCTATTTCCTGATATACGATACCGATAGCGGCAAGGCGGATTTTATCGACAATGCGGCTGCCGCCAGCCAAGGAGGTGCCGGCATCAAGGCCGCCCAAACGGTGGTGGACAGCCAAGCCAAGGTTTTGCTTACCCCGCGTTGCGGCGAGAATGCCGCACAAGTAATCGATGCCGCCGGCATCAAGATGTTCAAGACCATTAATGATTCGATCCAGGATAATATCAACGCCTATAAAGAGGGCAGATTGAGTCCCCTGGACGATATTCACCCCGGGTTTCATGGTCAGGGAGGCAAATAAGATGAAGATAGCGGTCTTAAGCGGCAAGGGCGGTACCGGCAAGACCCTGGTGTCCGTGAACCTGGCTGCTGTGGCCGGCCATGCCGCCTATATCGATTGTGATGTGGAGGAGCCCAACGGGTATCTGTTCTTGAAGCCGGCCGATGTGGTGACCGAAACGATCGCCGTCAAGATCCCGGTGGTGGATCAGAAATTATGCGATGGATGCCGGAAATGCGTGGAGTTCTGCAATTTCAATGCCTTGGCTTATATCGATCAGAAGCTGATGATTTTTGAAGAGGTCTGTCATTCCTGCGGGGGCTGCATATTACTGTGCCCGCTGCGGGCCTTGACGGAGAGGGACAAGTCCATCGGCGTTATCGAGAGCGGTCTTTCCGGTGATGTCCGGGTCATGACCGGGATACTGAATACCGGTGAGGCCTCCGGGATCCCCATTATCAAGAAGCTTCTGGCCGACATCCCGGAGGGACTGACCTTTATCGACTGCCCCCCCGGCAGCGCCTGTATAGTGATGGAGTGCGTCAGGGATTCTGATTACTGCATATTGGTGGCGGAGCCCACCATTTTCGGGGCCCACAACCTGGCCCTGGTCCATGAACTGGTGCAGTTGTTCGGCAAACCCCATGGGGTGGTGCTCAACAAATGTTTGGAGGGCCCCAACCCCTCTGAACAATACTGCCTTGAAAAGGGCATCAGGATACTGGCCCGGATCGATTATGATCGGGAGTTGGGGGTACTAAACTCCGAAGCCCGGGTAGCAGTTCATGAAAGTGATCGGTATCAGGCCATGTTCGCGGCCTTGTTGGAGACGGTGAAGGAGGAGGTGCAGCATGAAACAGCTATTGATCCTCAGCGGTAAGGGCGGCACCGGGAAAACCACGGTGGCCTCGGCTTTTATCAAGTTGGCTCAGGCCAAGGCATATGCCGACTGCGATGTGGATGCGCCCAACCTCCACTTGGTCCTGGATCAGACATCCGAACCCCGGCGTACGGACTTTTATGGGTTGCCCAAGGCGCAGATCGATGAGGAGATCTGCATCGAGTGTGACCTATGCCGGCAGTATTGCCGCTTCGATGCCATCAGGGTTGAGTCGGTCTATAAAGTAGATGATTATGCCTGTGAAGGATGCGGGGTGTGCGAATATATATGCCCGGTGGATGCAGTGTCTCTGCACCCGGCGGTGGCCGGGGAATTGAGCCTGTATCACAACGATGCGGTGTTCTCCACCGCCCAGCTGAAGATGGGCAGCGGCACCTCCGGCCTGCTGGTCACCGAGGTCAAAAAGCAGATGATGTCGGTGGTCATCGAGGCTGACCTGGCCATAATCGATGGCTCGCCCGGTATCGGCTGCCCGGTGATCGCTTCCCTCAGCGGGGTGGACATGGTGCTGATAATCGCCGAACCATCCTTATCAGGGATCAGCGACATGGAACGGATCATCAGGACCGCCCGGCAATTCCAGACCAAGATCGGGGTGTGTATCAACAAATACGATACCAGCCCCGGCAACAGCGAAAAGATTGCCGCTTTTTGCAAGCTCAACCATTTGCCCCTGCTGGGATTGATCCCCTATGACCCGGAAGCGGTCAAGGCGGTCAATGAAGCCCGCAGCATAGTAGATGTCGATTGCCCTTCGGGACGGGCGGTCCGGGAAGTGTTCGAGCAGACCATGACCATGTTGATGGAGGAGAGCGGTGGGGGGATTCGCATCCCGGGTAGCTGATTAAAGGACGGCGGGAGCCTCCAGATCCCGGGCAGCTGCCAAGAGGACGGCGGGAGCATAAGAATTCCGGACGCCTGATAAAATGATATGGTCAGGGGCAGAGGCCGCCCGAAGTGGTCACGCCGTTGGATGGAGCCTGGCAGGTGGCTGCCCGGCTGGCAGGCATAATACGGCAACAACTAATACAGCACGATATTTGAAAGGGAGAATGAAAGGTGAGCGACAATTGTACCGAGACATGCAGCACCTGCGGGGTAGACTGCGAGGAGAGAAGAGAACCGAAGAGTTTGCTGGCGGAACCCCATGAACTGAGCCGGGTCAAAAAGGTCATCGGGGTAGTGAGCGGTAAAGGAGGGGTAGGCAAATCCCTGGTCACCTCCCTGCTGGCGGTCACCATGCACCGAAGGGGCTATAATACGGCTATCCTGGATGCCGACATAACCGGACCATCGATACCCAAGGTATTCGGTATCACCAGCAAGGCCATAGGTAATGCCATGGGTTTGCTGCCGGTGAAAAGCATGGCTGGCATAGATATCATGTCGGTCAACCTGCTCATCGACAATGACAGCGACCCAGTCCTCTGGCGGGGGCCGATCCTGGCCGGGGCAGTGAAGCAATTCTGGACCGATGTCATTTGGGATGACGTCGACTACCTGTTTATCGATATGCCTCCCGGCACCGGTGACGTACCCCTGACCGTTTTCCAATCCATACCCGTGGATGGCATCATCATTGTGACCTCGCCCCAGGAACTGGTGGGCATGATCGTCTCCAAAGCGGTCAAGATGGCCCAACTGATGAAGGTTCCAGTGATCGGTTTAGCCGAAAACATGGCTTACTTTAAATGTCCCGACTGTGACCAGGAGCACAATATATTTGGGGCCAGCCATGTAAGCGAGATAGCCGCCCAATATGGCTTGGAGGTACTGGCCCGGCTGCCGGTCGATCCGCAGCTGGCGGAGTTGTGCGATCGGGGAAGGATCGAACAATTCAAGGGTGATTGGCTAAACGGGATAGCGGATGTTTTGGCTCAGGAAATAGCCAATGATGTAAGCAATGAGGTAGGCAATAATGGAGGGAATAAAATGAAAATAGCAGTAGCCAGTGAACATGATATGGTGACCGGCCATTTCGGTCATTGTATCAATTTCAATATTTACGAAGCCGAGGGGCAGAAGATAACCAAGAGCGAATCCATTCCCAATCCGGGCCACCGGCCGGGCTTCCTGCCCAATTATCTTCACGACCTGGGGGTCCAGGTGATCATCTCCGGCGGCATGGGCGGCGGGGCGGTCGACATCTTCAACGAGAAGGGCATTGAGGTGATATTGGGGGCACAGGGTCCGGCCCGGGAGGCGGTCCAACAATACCTGCTGGGCCGGCTGGCCTCGACCGGTTCCATCTGCCACGACCATCAGCATCATGAAGGATGCGAACACGGCTCGATGCCGGGCTGCGGCAGCTTATAACCCGTTCCTTTGGTACCACAAAGTGACGGACGCCTGTAATCGAATTCCCCTGCTTGTATCCGGGGTGTGGGGGCACCCCGGGGCAGGAGAATATATACTCCTTCCTCTATAGGCCGGCACATTGCAGCGCCGGCCTTTTTTTGTGTGCGCCTGCGGATGGTTTTATGCGCATTTGGTAAAAAGGTGTTTCTTTATGTAAGTAAATGGGATAAATTTTAAGGAAGGCCCAGTAACGTCCTGGAAATTCTGAATTATGGAAAGCAGCGAGATGATCCTTCGAGGCCAAACTTTGGTGGGATATCGACCAACTGCACAAACACAGAAGGAGCCTGGATCACCCGGGGGCAGCCATGCTGATGGCGGGCGCGCCGCCAATGAGAACTGGCAAGATACCGTCTTGTGCTTTTTATTAGGATGGGGACGTAGATTCTATAAGGAGTTGCCGCCGTGATCAAAGAACAACACTTAACAGAACGCTATATTCAGGAGCTGGAAACAAAAATATCAAGGCTCGAGCGGGAAAATGCCAGGCTGCAAAAGACCGAAGAAGAATTGCGGCAATCCCAACATCTTATACACCAGGTATTCAACAGCAGTCCATTGCCCATGTTTTTTATGACCGTCAAGGATAGGAAGTTTATCGAGGCCAATGATGTGTTTTTAAAAAGAAGAAACATGACCAGAGAACAGTTTCTTAAGGAGTCCAACCTGGATTGGGGACACCCGGAAAAGGACAAGTTTATCGAGTTGGTGACTCAAAGAGGGGCGGTAACCAACTACCGCACAACCGTTCAGCGACTAAGTAACGAGCAACGAGTGGTCTGCCTGTCCGGGGCGGCGGTCAAATGGCAGGGGGAGGAGTGCGTCTTCATCGTTGGCAACGATATCACCGAACTGACAGAGTATCAGCAGGGAATTGCCCACCTGGATCAAATCAACCTGATGGGTCAGATGGCAGGCAGTATTGCTCATGAAATAAGGAACCCCCTGACCTCGTTGAGAGGTTTTCTCCAATTGTTCAGCCTGCAGCATAAGTATCAGGAGGATAAGGAAGATATCGAGCTGATGATTGAAGAAATCGATCGGATCAATGATATCATCTCCGCTTTCCTGTCCCTGTCGCGCCGGAATTATATTGAGCCGGTCCCCATGAATCTGACTGAATGCATCACCAATATGCTCCAGTTGATCATTGCGGATGGGGTAAAAAACGATGTATTTGTGGACACCCACTTCGAAGACAAATGTCTGATTATGATCGACCAGGGCGAAATCAGGCAGCTGCTCCTGAACCTGGCTAGAAATGGGATCGAGGCGATGCCGGGGGGAGGCACTCTGACCATTAGAACATGGGGGGCCGATGATAAGGTGATCCTGCAAGTCCAGGACGAAGGAAAAGGGATACCTCCAGAGATCATAGAGAATATCGGAACTCCCTTTCTGACTACCAAGAAAAATGGCGCCGGCTTGGGCATGGCGGTATGTTTCAGCATCGTGGAAAGACATAATGCCGAATTGATCTTCGACACTAGTCCCGCCGGAACCAGCTTCAATATTATGTTCCCGGTCTATGGGCAGTAATATGGCTAAGGGCGGCACGCACTCCGCCGCTGCTTCCCCCCGGTCCTGGAACCAGTCCCGCCGGCCAGTGCAATATTATTTTCCGGTGTACCCGCAGTAGTCAGATCCGCCGTTGCGGTTCGCAATCGGCCCCGCCCTGGTGTTGCCCCGATGCACAACATATTTATGGTGGCGGGATGTAAGAATTTGGCCCGTTTTTGTGTAACATTCCATATACACCTTTATAGGCGCCTGGGTCGAGGGGAAGACACCGCCCAACCTCGGCAGGTGCAGGAGCAGAACCGGGATATTCCAGAGCTATTGCAGCAGAGGGGGCGCTGACCACCCGGGATACGGCGGAGAGCCCTGGAGTCAAAAAGCGGCTGGAACTAGTGATTATTAAGACTGGAGGTGGGATTGGTGCAAATATCTAGCCAAAGAGCGGCTTGGTTGTGGGTATTGGTTATTACGGCGGCCTTGCTGATGCCCAGCTTGTATTTTCCGGCCCTGGCGGAGGCAGCCACATCTCCCCGCATAGTGGACCAAAGTGCTGATGTCCATAAGGACTATGTCACTTTGGAAGCGGAGTTAAATCGATACTCATCCAACTACAAGATCATCGAATACGGGTTTTATCACGGCAGCGCCAAGGACGACCTGGAGTACCTGGGGGGGCCTGATTCCCAATGGGTCAAGGTGGGCGGGGCTGTGAACAAGCTGGGGCCGGGCGCCGCCTTCGGGTACAAGTTATCCCGGGCTGCCATGGAGGACGTGGCCGGTTTCGAGGCGGATGAGCCCTACTACTATCGGGCTTATTTCATCTATGAAGATCTGGACCTGGGCTTCCAGCGCATCGTTTACAGCTGGTTCAATTCTTTTGTGATGGACAGCAAGACCGTCCCCGAGGTAACCACTGCCGTGGCCGCCAATATAGATTCCGGCTCAGCCGCCTTGAAGGGCCGGATCGTGGACTTGGGCGGAGAGGATGAGATAACTCAATACGGTTTCCTTTACGGCACCACTACTCCCCCGTCCACCCAGAGGGTGGTTGGGAAAGCCGGCGACTCCATCGGCGAGGGCGACGATTTCAGCTTCAAACTCACCGGTCTTAAGGCCAATACCCGCTACTATTTCCAGGCCTATGCCCGCAATGCCCAAGGTATTGCCTATGGCATGGTACGCTCTTTCGTGACCAGCGCCGACAACCGGCTGCCCGCGGTAACCACTGCCGCGGCCAGCGAACTCGAAGCCAATATGGCTCTCCTGAATGGAAGGATCGTGGATTTCGGGGATGACGATGAGATCACCGAATACGGTTTCTATTACGGTACCACCGCCGCCCCAGCCACCAAAATGAAGGTGGGGGATGCCCGGAATTCCATCGATGAAGGCGACAAGTTCGACTATCAACTGACCGAACTGAAGATCGACACCAAGTATTACTTCCAGGCCTATGCCCGCAACCGCCACGGTATCGCCTATGGCACGGTGCGCTCCTTTGTTACCGAGGACAACGGCAAACCGCGGGTCACCACCTTGCCCAGCACTTTTGGGGAGGATTGGGCCCGCTTCAACGGTATCATCACCCATGAGGGGCAGTCACAGGTAAAGTCATATGGTTTCTATTACGGTTTGACCAGTGCCACCACCAATCGTATCGAAGTAGGGCGCAGCACAGACAAGAATGAAGAATTCAACTACCGTTTGACCGGGCTGCAACCGGGTACCCTGTACTATGTAAGGGCATATGCCACCAATAGCGAAGGTACCACCTATGGCTACCTCAACAATTTCTCTACCCAAGCCCAGCCGCGGCCCGATGCCAGCGTGTTCACCATCGGTTCGTCGTATTATACCCTGCGGGGTTGGGGCCAGTGGATGGATGTGACCCCCTATATCAGGGACGCACGCACCTACATGCCGATCCGCTATGTGGCGTACGCCATGGGCCTTACCGACGCGGACATCATTTGGGACGGGGCTACCCGGCAGGTCATCCTGACCAAGGATCAGACCCGGGTGACACTCATCATCGGCAGCCGCTACCTCTATGTCAACGGCCAGCCGACCCTGATGGACGTGGCTCCCGAGATATCCAACAGCCGCACCTGCCTGCCCATCGCCTGGGTGGCCCAGGCCTTCGGATATGACGCGGTATGGGATGCCCGCAACCGCACCGTCACCATCCGCTGATGCATGGGGCGGACCTTTTGCTTGAGTAAGGCAGTAGGGTGCGGACGGTTTTGTTGCCTCGCCCCAAGCTGGGGGAGCGTCTGCCCCGGCTCATAGAAGGGTAAGCGTTGTGACCGGAAAAAAGCCGGTGCTCCGACTTGGGAGCATCGGCTTTTGTATGGGTGGGAGTAACTGCTTCTTTGAGAGAATGGTTTTAATCTTACTCGACTCTGGGCGAAGAAAGCAGTGAGCCTCTTCACTACGTTCAGAGTGATATTCCAAGTGTCATCCTGAGCGCAGCCGGCGCAACCCAAGAATGTCGCTTGCAGCACATGATGCATGGTGAGGATTAGGACCGTCCGAGACCACTGAGGAAGCTATTTTGCCGATATGAGGCATGCATAAATATACTGGCTTCCACGCTATCGCTTAACGTCTGCCAATGTATTATGCATACCCCAGAACAATTCTTTGCATTTTCAGTGGTTCCGGATCGTCCCCCTGTTTTCTCACCAACGGTTCAAAAGCCATCAGTCCGCGGGTTAAACTGAATCCTCCCCTGGACTTTGGGTGCCGAATTGTTTTTCGATCCAGGCCCGAAGCTCGTCTCTCACCCTGGCATAGGAGGCCTGGATGTCCTCTTCACTGCCCTGATTGGATGGCTTGGCGAAGTCGTGGTGCAGTACCTGGCGGCCGGGGAAATAGGGACAGGCTTCCCGGGCAGCATCGCATACCGTGACCACATAGTCGAATTCCATGCCAGCCAACTCGGCCAGGCTCTTGGAGCAGTGCTCTGATATGTCTACCCCCAATTGCTCCATGGCTTGGACAGCATAAAGATCAACACCGGACGCAGCCACACCGGCACTGTACGAATCGAAGCGGTCGCCGTACAACATCCTCAACAGGGCTTCAGCCATTTGCGAACGGGCGGAATTGTAGCTGCAGATAAAGAGGACTTTCGGTTTCTCGCTCATTTGTATCCCTCTGGTCATAGCCGCGTAGAAGTTGCGCAGATTATCGGGCATAACGTATGCCCCGGGCTCATTCCCGGCGGAGGGCTGCCCCCCGTAGACGGCTTTCAGGATGGCCTCGATGATCATCCCCTTGGGGGGAACGGTGTACTCCTGACCCTGGTAAACCCACACCCGGCAATCCACCTGGTCTCCGCACAGATCCCCGCACGATTCGCACAAGCTTTCCCGGACGTCCAACTGGATATCCCGGCCGTCGATCCTGATGGCAGGCGAACTGATAAATTGGTATTGTTCTGCCCGGGCGGCGGTGTTGACATTGACCTTGTTGACGGCTGCCTCCACCCCGGTTGCCGCCAGCACCCCCGCGACTTCGGCCAGGGCATCATCCAGGCTGGTGCCGGCTCCCTGGCAGCGGGTGCACACGCTCAGATCCAGGTAGAGAAAATCGATGGTTATCTTCCTTGCGGGCTTTTCCATGATGATGGGCGAGACAGCCGGTGTACAGCACCCTGGTTCCCCATCGCAGCAGTTTTTGTTAAGATCGGTTTTGGTCATTATCCATTCTCCTTTACTGGTTGTTGGCGGCGATGATCAGGTCCACCCCGGCGAACATCACGTCGGCCACCAGATCAACCAACTGGTAGTCTTCGGTGCTCGGTTCCCGGGCGTTCCCGGAGAGCTTGGCTCCGCGGCGCTCCCCCCTATTTGTTGCTTGAGAATGGTTTGAACGCACATGCCGGAAGACCTCACAGTGAAATCAGTATGACATACAAGAATTGGTTACTATAGAAAATTTACGACACGCTTGACAAACCATAGCTTAGTTATATTATATAAGCAAGGGCGCATATAACAATAGACGCATAAAGGCTTGGAATCGGAATTCAGGTCTGGCCTTGGCCACTGTCACCGGATCTCCGGTGGAGGCTCGGCTGCTGGCCGCGCTGGTCAATGTGGCCTTATACTTCAAGAAAGAGCGCTTCGGACCGGAGATGATCCGAGCCCATCGAGAAAAAGGATAGGTGCTGACTTCATGATTGACAATACGGTTAAAATACTCAAAGCCCTGGGTGAGCCGACCCGGCTCAAGATCATCCGGCTCCTGGCGGAGCGGGAGCTGTGCATCTGTGAACTGGCGGCAGTACTGGACATGAGCCAGCCGCGCATCTCCCAGCATGTCAAGGTGCTGAAGAAGGCGGGGCTGGTGAACGAACGCAAGGTGCGGCAAAACTCGTACCTTACCGTGAACGAAACCATTCTTCAGGGCGCCCGGGTGATTCCCCTGGCTGCGCTGATGCAGGACCGCCTCTGTCTCTTATACATATCT
>LSQX01342976.1_pt1 | contig 26866 bp, 14 predicted proteins | sample 654561 | NCBI WGS metagenome assembly LSQX01 (sample SAMN04489861, study PRJNA283612) | anaerobic digester metagenome | isolation source: 4 biogas reactors fed with cattle manure at either 37C or 55C with and... | place: Denmark: Kongens Lyngby | collected 2014
CCCCCCCATTTTTTGATTCCCTGGAATTTCACCCCCCCCACCCCGGGATATTTAATATATAAACCTTTTTGATCAAAGGACGTAAACACCACCTCAAATAAAGCCCCCTCTTGGGTTGAGTGCCTTAACATACGGGGGGATAGCGGTAATAATTTGGGCTTTCCTTTATTATTAGTTCGAATTTGGTAAAATATGAGATTCCCATTACGGCAATTTGAAACAGTGGATCTTATTAATTGGCTGGAAAATTTTGGGTATTGAATTGCTGTCCCTATTACTTCTATGCAGACCAATTCAGGAACGAGGGCTCAAACCTGTATTTCTGACTTCCTTAAGAAACCAATATCCGAATGTCATTAATATATAAACCTTTTTAGGTTTACAACTTCAAAAAGTGCCGTGAAAATGTGATTCAAACCACCATTTTCGTTTTTGAAAACCCGAAAGTAATTTTCCCTTTCCTTGTAGGTTCAATATCCTTTTTCCGTATCTGTTAAGTGCCAGGCAACAAAGAAAAGTATTAATAAAACAATCTTCATTATGCGAAAAAAAATGGTTGATAAAATTGATCTGGCAATAATCAATTGCCTTCAAAACGACGCCAGAACTTCCAACAGGGAGCTCTCTAAAGAAGTTGGGTTAACCCCACCACCTACACTCGAACGAGTCAGAAAATTATGGAGAAATGGTTTGCTGAAAGGGATTAGAGCAAAGATTGATCCAGGCAAGTTTGGTTACCGACAACATGTTATGGTTCAGATATCGGTCGCCCTGGAAGAGGCAGATAATTTCTCAAACCTGGTAAAGGAAAACCGATATGTAACAACTTGTATGGAACTTGCAGGAATGGAAAACAAATCTTTCAGCAAGCGGTATTTATTAAGGATTCTAACCCGGTCTGAAAAGGAATTCAAAAAAGTTATCAGGACGATTACCAAAGACATTACGGTCCATGACTTAGTCCTTTACAGGGTCAAAGAAATCCATAAGGATGAGCCCCTTCAACTGCAATACACAGACATAAAAAAATCAAACTAGGGGGATTAATCGACGAAGAGAATTCTGCCCCGGAACGAACAGGTTCCGGGGTTTTTCTTGTTCAAAAAACAAACCCATTAAGGTTTCCCTTTACGGAAATTGAAAGGCTTAAAAGTTGACAGCAAAAAAATTTCCAAGAAAAGTTTTATATAAAGTTGTTGGAAAATCTAATTCCTGAAAATTCTCTGAATCGTAAAGCAACTTTGCAATAGTCAAGTGATACAAGCAAAGAAATACAATGAGCATTAATAATCGAGATTCTTTGCAATTATCATATTCTATTAACCAATAAGTGTCAATTTTTTTTCTGGTTTTCGCCTAAAAGTAAAAAGTTAATCGGCAAAAAAAAATGACAGAAACAAATGAGTTCTTTTTTATGAAAACAATTAGCAAAAACGAGATTGCAGCAGGAAATGCAAAACATCTCAATGAATTCTTGAGTGACTTGCCAGGCAATTGTCGGTTAAACAAAGTACTAACAGGGTGCGGTGGAACCACTGTCGCATTAGAGAATGATATTCCTTACGTAATTTGTATGCCTTTCACAGCTTTGATAAGAAACAAGATGGAATGGTGCAAAAACATTGGCATTGAGGCACTACCTGTTTACCAGAACGCAGGCTCTGTTGATGATGTTGCCAATTTCCAGGGAAAGAAGATCATGGTGACCTATGATTCTCTATTTAAAGTCGTTGAGGGGCTTGGTGAGAGGGTAAATGAATTCAAAATTCTTATTGATGAATACCACCTTTTGGTAAACAGTGGCAAATTCAGAAAAAAGGCGGTAAGGACAGTACTAAAGGAATACAAGAAATTTAAGGATTACGTATTTATGACCGCTACCCCGACTGAGTATGATTACTTACCCATGGAGCTTCAAGAGGTTCCTGAAGTAATAATAAAATGGAATAATATCGAGGAAGTTACTATTGAAAAAAAGATGGTCAAACAAGGAGGCTTACTTCCTTATGTTGCAGCCCTGGCGTACAAGCATGCTTTTGGGGAAGAGGAGGGGAATGCCTATTTTTTCTTTAACTCAGTCGATTCAACACTTGAAGTAATCAGGCATCTCAAAAAACTTGGTTTAAAGAATGAAATGTTTCGATTGGTATGTTCTGACAACGAAAATAATAGGGCAAAAGTTAAAGCTATGCTTGGGAAAGATTTTTTTATTGGAAATCCTCTGGATGATGCCCGGAGAATAAACTTTATTACGTCTACGGCTTTTGAGGGCTGTGATTTTTTTGATAAAGTTGGCAGAACATATGTGGTAACAAACGGAAGAATTCTGCATACAAAATATGATATTTTGACTACTCTACCCCAAATAATCGGAAGGATCAGGAATTCCATTTATCGCAACCATGTGAAATTAATTTTTTCTCCTTCGCCTGAAAATCAGGGCATGAGTAAGGAAGAATACTCAAGGCTAGTTCTTACCGAGATTGAAAAAAACAGAGAAACGGTTGAGATTTTCAAATCAAGCAATCTGAATGATAATATCAAGGAGCTAATATTGGCAGGAGCCAAAGAAAATCCCTATTTGATTGTGGAAAATGATACCCTTGAATTAGATGAAACTGAATGGTGCGCCAAAATGCAAAGTTACACGGCAACTTATTATACTTATAGTGCCAGAAACGAGCATGATTCAGAGTCGCTTGCAAACGAAAACTTACAGGAAAAAGTAATTAACCATATTCCACATAAATTTTATGTTACGCCAAAAAACATTGCCGAAGAAAATTTAACTCTGATGCGCTTAGGTGCTTCAAAAAAGAATTTCAAGGAACTGGCAGAAATATACCATAAACACAATTACTCGGGAATATTTTATGGCTCATTAAGTGATGCAGACGAGGAACGCAAGAGGTTTATTGAAGCCACCTACCCAATCATTCCAGAAGCATTTATCGAAATTGGTTTTGAGAAAATGAAAAAACTGGAATTTAATAAAAGAAAGATCCATGCTGAAATAATTAAAAGAAAATGTATTAGCGACCATGAAAAGATGAGAGAGTTGTTACCAAAAGAGAAGTATGATATTGGAAGGAGCTTTACATACTTTCAAGGGAAAAAAGACCTTCAGCAGGTATTTGATCTTTTAGGAATTCAACAAAAAGCAAAAGCAAGGGATTTTGAAAACATCTTTGAGCTAAAAGAGGCAAGAATCCCAATAAATGAAAAAAGGCATGGTGGATTTACTATTTTAGGGTATAAATAGAAAAGACTAAAGCAAATATAAACCCACCTACATTTGGAGCCATACCACATGGCTCTTTTTTATTCTTTTTACTCAGAATTATTGATATATTATAAACATAAAATTATAAATGTTATACTTATTCTCAAAAATTAAACTAGAGGGATATTCCAAATAACTATCTTAAAAGACCAAGCGCAATTTTAAGTTTTCCTACTGTCCCGGATTTTTGCCACTTGAATATTTTAAACAACCATAATTCAAATTGCATTGCAATAATTGCAGACCCCTGTTAGCAGAAATAATAACTTTTGCGCAGCATATGGTAAGAAATTTGCAAAGCTACTCCTAACACCTTTAGAATATTAAGAGGGGCAATCACAGGCTGTTTGAATCTCTTTGATTTGTGAAACACATGCCATTTATTTGAAAAAAGCGCTTAGGATTAAAGCTCTATTAAGAAAAGCCTTAGAATTGACCGTTGGAAAAGATGTTACAAAAACTATCTTAAATCCCCTGAAAACCTACCGAGGCGAATCCACCCCTTTCTATGGGGGCTTGGATTCATATTTATACATAAAAAAATGATGTTCAAAGATTATTTTTCATTAATTATTTTTGGCAACTAATGTTCTAATTTATTATTTTTCGTAATTTGCCTTCACTTTGTTTAACCCGCCGTTAAAGCCAGGCATAGCTCAGGCGGGCTTTCCTTTTTTTATGAAGAAGATTATTAAACATATTTGCCGAAGCAGAGATGATGAGCCAAAACCACCTCCAAATCCGAGAATGAAAATGTTGCCTCCAATTTTATTTAAAAGATTACAGGGAGCAGTTAAATTTGCAGGGTAAATTGACGGAGATAGGAAAATGCAGCTTTCGGAAACATTACACAATAGAAAAAAAAAGTATGGGGTTTAAACAAAATTTAGAAACATGGTTAGATGAATTGAAACAGGAGTTCAATTACAGCCATATAGAAAAGGCATTTACACATCTCTACATCCGAGAATTCCGTGAAGACCACGACTTGGACGGAAACGAAATTAGAACTCATGTTGTTGACAATTCATATGACTTGGGCGTTGACGCACTTTATGTAAATATTGGAGGCGAGTTAATTTTGATACAATCAAAATATAGCCCCAGTGACAGTTTACTTCAACCAGAAGTTGATAAGGCGGACAACTTTCTGAGTAAGTATTTTGAGATTCAAGGAACTCAATACGACCTATTATCGGAAGCAAACAGACTGCTCAAAAAAATTTTAGAAGAAGAAGTTTTTACGCAGACAATCAAAACTGTAAAGTTTATTTATCTATGTGGTTCTTTTTCTCCTCCTATTCGTTCTTCACTACAAAACTTACAATCAAAATTTCAAGACGCAGGAAAGGAATTTTACATTGAGTTGTTGGACATTGAAACTCTTGAAACGCTTTACGACCCTTATCAAGTTGCAAACGACTGTAATATAAGTGTAATTGGTGGACAAGAGTATGATTTACCAGAACAAGAAATTGTTTTAGCTGACTTTCCCAATGACAAAATTAAATGCAAGGCAAGAGTTTTTACTGCACAAGCAGACTCTCTGAAAAATTTATATCTCCAATTTGGCGACTCTCTATTTGAAGCAAATGTTAGAAATTTCCTTTCTTTTCTAAGACCAATAAACCGAGCAATTAAAATAGAAGTTGAAAAAGCAAATGCATCAAACCTTTGGTTTTACAACAATGGCTTGGTTGCAATTTGTGAAGGATTTTCAGAAACCAGCGGAGTTGTAAAAGCACACAATCTCCAAATCGTTAATGGTGGTCAAACCGTGAGGACAATTTCAAGTGTAAATTATGTAGCTCCATCACTGGGTGTGCTTGTTAAACTTATCTCAATTGAGAATGGAAGAGATTTGCCAACCGAAGTGCGAAAAAGTTTTATGAATGAGTTAGCCGTTAACTCAAACAAACAAAACCCAATCAACACGAGAGATTTAAAGTCTAATGACGAAATTCAAAGGGAACTTCAAAAGCGTTTCAGAAAACATGAATGGTTTTTAGAAATTAAATCAGGAGAAGAACGTATTGACTCTTGGAAAGCAAAACTCAAACGAAAAGGGAAACACATAAAAAACACAACTTTAGTCGGCTTCTATATTTCCTTTTACCTCCAAAAGACAAATGCTTCGGCAGGAAGGACAGCACTTGCGTTTTTGGACGAAGATGAAGGAGATGAAGTTATTAACTACAAAAATATTTTTGGAAGCAGAGCAAACTATAATTTATCTTTCAAAAAGCATTTGTTGGCGTTATACCTTGCCCGTGAGATTGATGCTTATAGAAAATCACCTAAAGTTTCTCAATTTCCATTTCATAGTTTAAGTTTAAACATAATGCTTGCACTTGTTGGTTATTGGATTTACCTAAATGAAAATTCAACAAAAAGAACCAGTCAATATTTGGGATTAGATGTTAGAGATTTTTTCAACTCTACTTCTTTTGACCCTATCTCCTATTTGACAATCAATACGACTTCAAATGAAATTTCAATCAGCAATCAAATACAAATTCAAAACCTCCTCGATTTTTACACAAAAAACATTCATATTATTTTGACAACTAAGGACATTACAACACAGTTTCGAAAAATAAGTAACCTCTTTAAGGCAGACGATACAATCAAATCATTTGCGGACATTATCAGACCTTTAATGAGTTTAGAAACTAACTTCTTCACAAAGTAAAAGTGACCAATGACCATGAACGACACATCTTCGGAACTATGACTTTACACGAAGCAATAGAAAATCTTTTGAAGCAAAAGGGTCATTCAATGACAACCAGAGAAATCGCTGATGAATTGAATAAAAATAAAAATTATTCCAAAGGCGACAGATCAGATATTAAGCCAAATCAAATAACAGCAAGGGTAAATAAATCCCAAAAGAATTTTGTTATTGACCGTTCTGTTAGTCCTTTAAGGATTCTATTACCCTACATGGAAAATAGAAAACCAAAGACTTTTGAGAAAACTCAAATAGCACAAAAAAATGAGATTGTTAGCAAAACTGCCGATTTAAAAAAATCTTTCGAATCGATTTCTAACGCAAGTACTGAAATTCTAATTCTTGGTTCAATCCCTGGAGATAAATCACTAGCATTAGGTCAATATTACGCAAACCCGAGAAATGCATTTTGGAAAATTATCTCTAAGTTTTCTAAAAAAGATTTGCCAATATCATATCCTGACAAAAAAAACCTTCTTCTTGAATTAGGCATTGGCTTATGGGATGTTGCAAATAGCGCAGTAAGAAAGGGTAGTCTTGACAGTTCCATATCGGACGAAATTCCAAATGATATTGAAAAATTCATTACTGAACATAAAAATCTGCGGGTAATTGCATTCAATGGCAAAAAAGCAGAGAAATTACATGACAAACATTTGAAAAGAAATCCTAAAATTGAATATATCTCCCTGCCCAGTACAAGTTCTGGAAATACCCATTTTAGCGATGAGAAATGGCAAAGAATATTCGATAATGTTTGATCTCAAATTATAAATCAAACATAGTAGAGCTTAGCAAACCGGGTAACAATAGCAAGCAAAAGAAGGTAACAACTTCAAAATTGTTGGAAATAAAACTGGTGAATACTATCAAATACATCCCAGAACAAAAAAATGACTCTAAAGATAATTAAGGAATTTTGGAGATGTGTGAGGCAAGAAGGATACAATTAATTGAAATGGAGATTTTAGGAATCAAGTTTCTTTCTAATGATAAAAAAGTCCATGGTGTTTGAAATCAAGAATGATTTCTACGTTTTTTTTTGCCGAAATTGGCTTTAAACCGAATCCACCAAGGATAAAAAAATCACAATGAGAAACATAACCTGGTAATGAAAACATCAAAAACTCTCAGGCGACCTGCAAACTGGCAAGATTTAGAAACGTTGTGCAAGAAATTGTGGGGTGAGATTTGGTCTTGCCCTGAAATAAAAAAAAATGGTAGATTGGGAAACGCCCAGCATGGTGTAGACATTTATGGAATACCAAAGGGAGAGTCCCAATATTATGGAATTCAATGCAAGAACAAGGATGAGAATACAAAAAACAAAATTTCAAAAAAGGAGATTATTAAAGAAATTTCTAATGCAACTTTTTTTAAGCCGCCGCTTGGGAAGCTTTATTTTGCAACCACGGCATCAAAAAATGCCGAAATAGAAGAGTTTGTAAGGGAAAAGAATCTTGAAAATTTAAAAAAAGGTCTTTTTGGAGTTGAAATTTTTTTTTGGGAAGATATAGTAGATCTTATTGACGAAAACCGTGAAACTCATGATTTTTACATTAATAGTAATGCCTATAAAACCAATAAGAGTGTTTCTGTAACTTTCCAAAATGGAGAAACAAAATTGTTTGCCAATCCGAAATTTTTAAAAAAAATTACTTCATACCGGTTAAATGAAGAACCCGAAAGGTTAACAAGTATTGAAAATCAAATCCTCAAAGGAATTCGCCGCAAAAATTTGATTTTTTCACCTTCAACAATAAATTTAAAAATAGATATTTCAGCTAAATTTAATTTAAGTTTCTTGGTTTTTGCTATTCGAATGCATAATACCGGGAAAGATCCAATTGAAGATTTTAAACTGGAGCTTAATTTCCAAGGAGATATTAATGAAATTTCTGACAACAATATTATAAGTAATAGTGCAATCAGGAAAATATCTTTTAATTCAGACATCAGGCTTTTCAAAGATGAACTATATTGTGAAATCTACCCGAGTAAAAACATCTTAGTAAGTGATGATTACTATAATAGTAATGAAATTTTTCTGAAACCATCGGCAAAGGAATCTGAAATTACCATTTCTTGGAGATTGCTATCAAAAGATTTTAAGGAACAAGGAGACCTTACACTAATGGTTAAACCAGATTTTAAAATTCAAAAGAATGAATTTTTGATTGATGATCCAGCACACTTGGGAACTTTTGAAGAAACCATTGAAGACCTAATTGTTGATGAAGGGATGGAGGCATGATTATTTAATAGTAGATTGAATAAAATTACCTAATGTCTATCTCATTAAATCTCCGTATATTTTCAGCCAAAATTAAATTCTGTATAAAGAAGGGGGAAATTACTGGTTATGAACCTTACTATCGGACAAAGAATCTCCACCAGGGGCGAGGATTTTATTATTACTGATGTCGATATAAACTATGACGGAACCTATTTAATCGAAGCGGAGGGTATCAGCGAACTAGTTAAGGGAAGGCGGTTTAACTTCGATTCAAGACTTGATGACGACATTAAACCTGTTGACCCCAATAACACCAAATTGGTTCCGGATACTGATAGTGGGTATCGCAAGACCAAACTGTTTCTCGAAACCCAGATCAGAAACTCAGCCATTTTCTCCGATAAGATAACGGTTGCCACCAAGGCTGCCATAAATCCAGCCGAATTCCAACTCACACCCACCATACAGGCTCTCCAGTTGCCGCGTCCCCGCTTGTTGATCGCTGATGGGGTTGGATTGGGAAAGACCATTGAAGTTGGTATTTTCCTTTCAGAAATGATCAAAAGGGGTAAGGGGAAACGCATCATGGTCCTTGCGCCCAAGTCTATTCTTGCCCAGTTCCAGCAGGAATTATGGAACCGCTTTGCCATCCCGTTGGTCAGACTCGATTCAGTGGGTATTGCCAGGATCAAAACAAAACTCCCTGCCAACAAAAACCCTTTCGAGTACTACGATAAGACCATTATTTCTGTGGATACCCTGAAGAACAATGCTAAATTCAGGCATTACCTGGAGAAGTCGAGATGGGATATTGTGGTGATTGATGAATGTCACACCGTAGCTAACGACAAAAGTCAGAAAGGTGATCTCGCCCAGTTCATTGCCGGCAAGTGCGAATCGCTGGTATTAACCTCTGCGACCCCCCACAACGGGCGCAAGGAGAACTTTGCCAACCTGATCCACATGATCGAGCCCACCGCCATACCACGGAGCGGTGAATATGAAAAAAGCCACGTGAAACCTTATTATGTGCGCAGGTTCAAAAAAGATATCCTGGACGCAAGTGTAAGGGCTAACTTCCAGGAAAGAGAAGTTATTAGGATCTCAGCACCTCTGAACGAACTTGAGATCGACTTCCTTAAGTATCAGCAGGACCTGAAATTTAAAGCAATTGACCTTCTTAACCGTAAAGGGGAAGAAGAGGATTTTCTATTTTCCATTGGGATTTTCAAGGGATTCATGTCCTCCCCCGAGGCTGCTCTGGCAAGTATTGAAAAACGGATTGAGAAGGTGAATGAAAGGAATCAGCTTTCAGGTACTTTCGAGGATAACCTTGATATTTTAAATACCCTTAAGGAGAAAGTCAAAAGGGTAATTGATACACAGGGTGACACCAAATATTCAAAGCTTAAGGACACACTGATTGAACTTGGCTGGACAGGCAGAAAGAATGATGATCGTTATGTGATATTTGCTGAAAGGATTGCCACAATTGAATACCTGGAGAGAAAACTCAAAAAAGATTTTAACCTTTCTGATGAGTCAGTAGTTAGATTCCATGGTGGATTGCCTGACACAGACCAGACAAATATTATCGAAGATTTTGGCAAGGAGGACAGTACGGTCAGGTTGCTTATCTGTTCAGATGCAGGCTCCCAGGGGGTAAACCTGCACTTCTTCTGCAACCGGATGTTTAACTATGATATTCCATGGTCGCTGATTACGCTTGAACAGCGAAATGGTCGCATTGACCGGTACGGACAAAAGAGGACGCCATACATTTACTACCTGATTGCGGAGTCAGACATGGAAGGTCTGAAAACCGATCTACATATTGTTGAAAAGCTCATTGAAAAAGAAGAAAATGTTTACCGTTCCTTAGGTGACCCAGGTTCGGTAATGAAACTTTATAACCCACAACTTGAGGAAAAATTAGTTGAAAAAGGGATTGAAAAACAGGATGAGGAATACCTTGACAAAACTTCTGTCGGAAACGGAGAGTTCGATTTCTCCACCCTGTTTCATATGGAGGATGACCGAACCGAAGTAACCATTACAGACTCCCCTTACGAGAACCTTCCTTCCATCTACGCTGATGAAGCCCAGTTTTACCGGGAGCTTTTCGAACAACTCAGCTCCAATCGTCAGTTAATGCACCGGGAGGTATCGGTTGACAATGGCTATGTGGAAATCCTGAACCATAAGGATATTGAACAGATCCTGTTTGACCTGCCGCCTGAAGCAAAACCCCCGATTGGTGGATATTATAAGCTGTCTATGGATAAAAACCTTGTTCAGGACTCCATTGAGAAAGCCCGCAAGCGCAAGGGAGAGTGGGCTGAATTCCAGGTGCTTTATGAACTGCACCCCGTAATTAGGTTTTACATGACCAAGCTTGAAGCCAGTGTCAACAAAGATGAAGCGCTGGTGGCAAGGTCAAAGATTTTCCCTACCGATTCAGCATGGTTTGTTTTCCAGGGCTCGGTTTCCAACAACCTTGGACAGCCGGTATTAGCAGATTTTCTCGTGGTTGGATTAAAAAAGGATGGCAGCATTCTTCGAAAAACTTTCTCCCTGGAAGCATTTATCAAAGAGTTTAACCTGACCTCCCAGATGTACACTGAAGAGATCAGTGAAGCTGCAATTGAGAACCTGGGAGAGATCCTTCCTGACAGCGTACAATGGGCGATCCATCATATGATTGAAGCTCAGCAGCGCCTGGAAAGCAGCATGGAAGCCAAAATGGCTGCTTATAAGCTGAAACTGGAACGCTGGCATTTTGAGGCAATGGCACAACTTGAACTTGACTTCAGCGAAAAACCTTTAGGCAATTTCTGGGCTCGGATAAAGGACAAGAAGCAACGTGAAATTGAAACCATTTTGAGTGACTCAAGCCAATACTTTAAAAACCTGACTTCATTGCATGGGGAGCCTTACTTGAAAGTGCTGGCGGTATTCTATAACTGGTAAAGGAAATTTGGCATATGATTAAGTTTATCCGTAATATAGGCGAGTTCTTCTCTTCCAATTATTTCGATGAAGATTTCCCTTCAAAGGTGTTCGCAAAAACCGGTTATTCCAGTGAGGATATCAAGGAGTTCAACAAGAGGATGACCCCGATCAAGGATCGTTTCTTCCGGTTTAAGCAACTTTACATTGAAGGTAAGTTGCGCACCAAAGACAAGGTGTTTGAAACCCATCAGTTCCATACCCACTTATTGAACGCCCTGGGCTACGATGGCAATCACACCCAATACAATGACCTGTTCCATATGAGTGAGCACGAGGTGTTGCCCATCCGCCATATCCTTTACAGGGGCGACCAGCCACACCTGATGGTTATGGAAATGCAGGCACTAATCAAGGAAGGCGATGAAGAACCGGATGGACTGTTCCAGCAAAGCTATAACGTGGAGGAGGAAGAGGTAAGTACGCCCCCCCAGCGCTATCACAGAATTCAATGGGAAAGAGTTTTTCAAACCCCTGAAGGCGTCAGAATCTCACCGATCATCATTAACAAGGCAATTTCAGCTCTTTTCCTGATCGATCCCCATCTCCGACCAAAATACATCCTGTTGCTTGCCGGCAATGTCATATTCTTGCTTGAGCAGGAAAAATGGGACAGGGGAAGTTACCTTGAACTTGACCTGGAAGAACTCTTTACTGAAGCCACGGCAAGAGCAACTGCCAATTATCCTGCCTTGTTCTATTTCCTTGTCGGGAAAGAAACCCTTGCCCCGGACAGCGAAATGGTGTTGCTCGACCAGCTCGATGAAGACAGCCATAAAAGCGCCTACGAGGTAACCAAGGACCTGAAGGAAGGCGTAATCTACGCCGTGGAGGATTTGGCGAATGAGGCTTTATATTACCTTAAGGAGGTACTCAAGGAAGATTTTGACGAAACCGACGATCGTTTTGAGCAGGAGATGAAGGACGACTGCCTGCGTATGATTTATCGGCTGTTATTTGTTTTCTATGCTGAAAGCAGGGAAGACCTCGATATTCTCCCGTCAAACGACAGCATTTACAACCGGGGATATTCACTGGAAATGCTGCGCGATCTCGAGCAAGTGCCGCTCTATTCGGAAAGCAGCCTGAATGGCTATTTCTTCCACGACTCACTGAGCAAACTATTCAATGTCCTAAGTTCAGGATACCGTGAGAAAGAGAACGGCAACAACAAAAGTTTCCGGGTAAGGCATATCGATTCCCCGTTTTTCGACGATGGAAGGCTTTACCACCTTCACCGGGTTAAATTCCGGAACAAGGTTTGGCAGGATATCATCTGTAGGCTTTCGCTCTCCAAACAACAGCGAAACCGCAGTCGTGGACGCATCTCCTACGCCAATCTGGGCATTAACCAGCTTGGCAGCGTGTATGAGAGCCTGCTGGCTTACCGGGGGTTTTATGCCGAACAGGACTACATTGAAGTACACAAAAAGGATAAACCAGAGGATGGCACTTACCTGGTCCCCAGAAGCCGGCGCGACGACTTTGAGGAAGATGAGATACTGAAGGATGAACACAACGAGGATGTGATCCTGAAAAAAGGAACCTTTGTATACAGGCTAAGCGGGCGCGACCGCCAAAAGTCAGCATCATATTACACACCTGAAGTCCTTACCCAATGCACCGTAAAATACACCCTGAAGCCCATAATGGAAAGGCTTGAGAAGGGCGAAATGAAAGCCACCGAGCTGCTCGAACTGAAAATGCTGGAACCCGCCATGGGTGCTGCCGCATTTCAGAACGAGATGATAAACCAGGTGGCTGAAGCTTACCTGGACTACCGGCAAAAGGAGCTGCGTGAAATGGGAAGGGTGAACTGGAAAGTGGAACCTGACAAATACCGCGAAGAACTGCAAAAGGTGAAGGCATACATTGCCACCAACAATGTGTATGGCGTCGACCTGAACCCCACTGCCGTTGAGTTGGGCAAGCTTTCGCTGTGGCTCAATGTGATTCACAAGGAAATGGAAACCCCTTTCTTCAGCAACCGCATTTGCGTGGGCAATGCAGTAATCGGAGCATGGCTGAGGGTATATGATGAAAAGGATCTGTCGGAAGAATATGAAATTGTAAAAAACAATAGCGGTAAACCCAAGCGGGTACTGATCAAAAAAGAGTGGTGGAACAAAGCTCCAAAGCAACTGGAGTTTAAGCCAAACCCAAATCACGACAGGATACGCACTAACAGGAAGAGAAATGAAATATATCACTTCCTTCTTCCCGACAAGAATATGGTCCCATCAGCCGGGATAAGAATGTTGAAGGATGATCATGATGCGCAAGCAAAGGCTGTAACCCGGTGGCGCAATGACTTCACAAAACCTTTCGGGAAGCGCGACCTTGAAAGACTGACACTGATCAGCGAAAAGATTGACCAACTGTTGGCGGAGTACTACCGTTTCCAGAAGATGATCAACAACAAGACAACCTCCAGACAAAAAGTTTTCGAGTCAACAGTTAGGCAGATGGAGGCAGAGCTTCAGACTTATGAAGAGAAAGAAAGGCTGTCGGATGAACGTTTCCGGCATAATGCCCCCTACTTCAAACTGAAGATGGTTATGGACTATTGGTGCAGCCTGTGGTTCTGGGACATGCGCGATGCTGTTCAATTGCCCAGCCGGCAGCAATTCCTTACCGATATCGAAAATATTCTTGACCTGGATATCAACAAAGCCTTGGATGGAGTTATTGAAAAACGTGGTCAGCAGAAACTATTTGAAACTGACACCCAGCTTAGCCTGGCAATGGAACCTGAAGGAAGGGAGATTAAGGACACATTTGCAGACGCGGTAACCCATGGAGCCAGCCGAAAAGACTTGTTTGATGAAAACCAGCGCCTGGTCCTCGTTCGCCAACTGGCTGAAAAATTCTTCTTCTTTCACCCCCAACTGGAGTTCCTGGAGGTATTCTGGGAAAGAGGTGGCTTTGATTTAATTGCGGGGAACCCGCCTTGGATTAGAATTGAGTTCGAAGAGAAAAATATTATTAGCGAAACCTTTCCAGAGTTAATAATCAGATCGATAAGCGCCCCCAATGTTAGAAGAATTAGAAGTTCTTTTTTAAGCTCTATTGGGCAAAAGAGGGAATACATTAACGAATACATTGCGAACGATTCTTTTGCAGCTTTTTCTAACAACGCACAACTATATTTTCTGTTAAAAGGTCAACAATCAGATCTTTATAAAAACATTCTTGTTAACAACATCTCTTCATTAAACCCAAAAGGGCATTTGGGATTTGTTCACCCTTTAAGTGTTTTTGATGAGGCTAAAGGAGGTGCACTAAGAGGAAAAGCATATCAACAACTTAACTATGTATTCCATTTCCGCAATGAATTTGGATTATTTCAAGAAACTAACGATAAAGGAAGGTTAACTTTCTCGGTAAGTGTCTATTCTGGAGAAAAAACGCAGCCAGATTTTAAGTTAATTTCAAATGTTTTTCATCCATCTACGATTGATGGTTGCTTTATTCCAAATAGTAATGGTCCACAATCAATAAAAATTAAAAAATCAGATGGAAATTACGATTGGAACACATTCTCAAATAATAATAGGATTGTCCATTATAACAACAATCTTTTGAAAACTCTTGGGAATGCGCAAGGGACGGACGATTTGTCTCCTAAACTTATTTACTTTCAAAGCAACGAACTTGTAAGAATTCTTGAAAAATTTGGAAACTTAGAAGGGAAAAGGATCCTCGAAACAGATGTTTTTTTCTCAAGATGCTTTGATGAAACTAATGATGTTGGAGAAGATAAAGCATTAATTGATATAAATCAGAATACAAAAAAACCTGACTTAGGTAAATATGAGATGGTTTACAATGGACCTCATTTTACTTTACTTAACCCTGTTGCACAAACTCCGAAAAAATATTACAACAGCAACAATGATTATCAAACTGTGAATCCTTTATTAATGGATGAAAGTTTTCTTCCCAATACAAAATATCTAATTAATTCCAAATTGAGTTTTACTCCAAAGCTTTTAAAATTCGGGGGAAAAAATTGGTTTGAAAGTTATCGTTGGGTCACAAGAGGAATGGTTGGATCTAATTCAGAAAGAACTTTGCAGGTCTGCATCATACCTCCCAAAGCAATTCATATTAACGGCGTCCTGTCATTATTATTCAAAAATGATGAAGAATTGCTTTCATTTACTGCGCTGACATCTTCAATTATCATGGATTTTTATGTGAAGATTAATGGATGGACAAACATTCACCCAAATTCAGTAGAGAAATTCCCCATTAGTATTGGCGGGGAGAAGGAACATAATGATTTAATTTGCAGGGTTTTATTATCAAATTGCCTAACTGAACCTTTTTCCAAGTTATGGAAACAACATTGGAAAGAATCTTTCAAAGACTGTATTTGGAGCAAAAAGGATCCAAGATTAAAACCGTTTAAAGACCTTTCCGAATTTTGGCAAGGGAGCACCCCGCTGCGCAATTGGTTTGAGCGCCGTCAGGCATTGGTTGAAATAGATGTGATCACAGCAATGGCAATGGGGATCAACCTAGAGGAGCTTTTACTAATTTACAATTTGCAATTCCCTGTGCTCCAGCAAAACGAAGATGATACCTGGTACGACACCAAAGGCAATATCGTGTTCACATGCAGTAAAGGCTTAACCGGCGTTGGCGTTGACCGTCCGGTGTGGGAGCAGATCCGCCACATGAAAGCCGGCGAAACCTATGAGCATACGATTACCAAAAGTGAACTATACAAAGGAAAAAAAGTAATTTACCATGCCCCATTTGACAAATGCGACCGGGTGGAAGATTATAAGGTGGCATGGGCGCATTTTGAAAATATTTTTAATCAAACAAAATAATGGCTTAACCAAATCCTAATAAAATGTATGCACTGAAAGGAATTTTAACTTTTGTAGTTTCAATTATTTTACTTGCATTGGTGTCAAATGTTCTTTCAAATATTGAGATCAATTCAGGGCTTTTAACTTTGTTGCTGGCTTTGGGAATTTTCTTGGCAATTTTTTTGTTAAGTTATTTTTTGATTGATAAACTAATTGATGGGGTAAAAAAATCCAGAAAACACATAGCTGAGAGAGTTGAGAATACGAAAGAAATTCGGGCACTAAAAGAAATCACCAAAAAGGAGCAGAGAAATTACCAGGAAGCGAAAGTAAGTTTTGGTTATTTCTCGAATGACAAGCTATTATCCCTTTATGAACAATATGTTAAGGGAGAAATAGCTTCAGATCTGGAGCTCTTAGCTTTAGAGGAAGAACTTGTAAAACGCGGGTTATTAGACCATTCTCCAATGCATGAGAAATTATACTTGCTTAAAAAGAAGTTTTTTGAATAAGTCAATTAATCTGAACAAACTTGAATAAAACATGCTCCCCCTTCAGCAGGCATACGAGGTAAAGCATTCCATCCTGGAATATTTGAAGGCTACCTTCAGTTTCAAGGATAAGGCAGTTCATGAGGCTTTTTACAAATTTATCAGCCATCCGGAGGAAGGAGTATTCAAGGGACCCTATGTATCTCTGAAGTTGCCATTTGTCAAAGCGCCCGATGACTTTGACAACCCCCTGGAAATCAAACCTGAATTCCCTCCCTATGATCACCAGTACAAGGCTTTTCAGCGGCTACACACTTCAGACGGACACGTACCCCGACCAACCCTGATCACCACCGGAACCTCTTCGGGTAAAACGGAATGTTTCCTTTACCCCGCACTGGATTATTGCCACAAGAACATTCACCGGCAGGGGATCAAGGTAATCATTCTTTACCCCATGAACGCCCTTGCCACCGACCAGGCGAAGCGCTTAGCTGAAGTGATATGGAATGACCCGCGCCTGAAAGGGAAGCTAACAGCAGGCTTATTTATAGGCGAGGGCAAGAACAAAAAGAAGTTCCCTAAAGACATGGGCAAGGATCATGTAATTGAGAATCGCGACAGCATTGTGGACAGTCCGCCTGACATCCTCCTGACCAACTTCAAAATGCTCGACTATGCCCTGTTGCGAAACCATTACCACAACCTGTGGACCTTTAACCTTGATGATCCCTCCCTGCTGAACTTCCTTGTACTCGATGAATTGCACACTTACGATGGAGCACAAGGAACGGATGTGGCAAACCTTGTCAGGCGTCTGAAGCTTAAGCTTGGCATTGAAAAGGGGCAGGTATGCGCCATTGGCACATCAGCCACCATTGGTTCTGGCGATGAATCAAAAAACCTCCTGATTGATTATGCCGAAAAAGTCTTTGGAGAAGACTTTGACGAGCAGTCGGTTTTGGTGGAGAACAGGGAACCGGTGGATGTCTTCTTCAATATTAACACTGAAGAACTTGAAACTTTCATTCCCAGGAAGATTGGCTTGCTTGACAGCCGGCTGAAGGATAATGAGACATACGAAAAATACATATCCCGGCAAAAGAGGCTGTGGCAGCTGCCTGAAGACAGCGACCAGGTTGCCCTTGGCAAAGAGCTGAAAAAGCTAAAGATAGTCCGGGACCTGGTGGATATCACCAGTCAAAGCATTAAAAGAATTGATGAACTCCTTAAAGAACTTGCTGACCTTAACCAGGAGTTCAGAAGGTTGCCCGAATGGGACGAAGAAAGTAAAATGAACCCGCGGGAGGAAGTGATCAACTCCCTGTTAGCCTTGATCAGTGATGCTAAAATAGGTAGTGACAAAAAGTTTCCTTTTCTTTTCCTTCAGATACAGCTCTGGATCAGGGAACTCAGTGGGGTGCTCAGAATGGTTGGTCCGGAACCTGTCTTTACCTGGAAAGATAAGGCTGGGGATAAGTATGAACCAAAAGCACTCCCATCTTATTACTGCCGGGAATGTGGAGCCAGCGGATGGCTGGCAGTTAAAGATGACAACAAAAATCATTTCTTCTCCGATCCAAACCAGGTATATGATTACTTCTTTTCAAACCATAAAAACATATATCTGGTTAACACCATTGATCACAAGCACATTGAAGAGTACGAGCCCAACACAACCATAAACGATTATGTTAACAGTGTTGATCTCAGTCTGAACGAAAGGAGTGGCGAAGGGAAGTTTCCAATACAGGCAGTCAGAAAACTCAAAGAAACAAAATCCCGGCATATTTGCCCCGAATGTAATACCGAAAACACCCTGGGTATCATTGGAACCAGGGTGGCAACACTTTCTTCCATAACCGTCAGCCAGGTACTTGCTTCAGACCTTGACCCTCGCACGGAAAAACATAGAAAAATTCTTGCCTTTACAAACAGCGTCCAGGATGCCGCCCATCAGGCAGGCTTTGTTGAAGCCCGAAACTATCGATTCACTTTCAGGGCATCCCTGCAAAAAGTGCTAAATGAAGTAAACACTCCAATGAACATTGCCCAACTTCAGGATGCCTTTATATCATACTGGAAAAAGCATGCTGACGAAACGGGCGAGAACAATGAGGAAGCCTATTATTACAGGTTCTTCCCGGCAGACTATAAAGGAAAGGCGGACCTGGACAAGGATTACCGTATAGGAAAGGTTTTTTCCAATGGGTTCAGGCAAGAGTTTGATGAGCGAATGCGCTGGGAGATCACTTCCGAATACGGATATAATGCCCTGATTGGTAGAACCCTGGAGAAATCAGGGGCATCTGCCGTTAAGTTTGATGAAAACCTCCTGGACGGGATTTATCCGGCAATGAAAGAATGGCTTGGTCAGAATAATCTGGAGATGATCAGCCAGCAGGAATTGCTGCATTTCGCCAATGGAATACTTCATCGGATCAGGATCAGGGGTGGCGTTGACCACGAATTCCTAAGCAAGTTCAGGAGCAATAACTTAAAGCTTTGGGATCTGAACTGGAATAAGGATAACAGGCATTTTTTGAACCGGTATTTTGGTCCTCGTTCGCGTATTCCAAAACCGGTTACTACCCAACCCCACAACAGGGGGGTGCTCGACTCAACATTTACCACAGCCAATAACTGGTACAGGAATTACTATATTAAATCCTTTCAATTGGCAGGGAATAATCCTGCAATGGTTAATGACTTTTTTAAGAAGCTTTTTGAAGTTTTTTCCGAACTGAAGATTGTAAATAAAATGGGCAATGGGGAGAATGAAAACTATGCCATTTTGCCTGACGCCATCATCGTTGAAAACAAAGTAAAACATCACACCTGTAATTCCTGTGGTTCGGTCCTGAATCTGGCAGCATCAGACCGGCTGGGAGAAAGAACGCTGTGCCTCGACTATTCATGCAAGACAGGTATTTACCAGCCCCTGGACAACATTAAGCCGAACTATTACCAGCTGGTTTATAACCGAAACCGTTCGCCGAGGATTTATGCAGCAGAACACACAGGTTTGCTGGAAAGGAAGGATAGGGAGGACAAAGAAATTGACTTCAAGGAACGACCGCGTTTCAATTCTCTGAATACCATTGTGGCAACTTCGACTCTTGAAATGGGTATTGATATTGGAACGCTCAACAGTGCCATTAACAACTCCGTTCCACCCCTAACGTCCAATTTCCTTCAGCGGGTTGGGCGCGCAGGACGTGCCTCGGGAAGCGCCTTGGTGACAACCTTTTCTCAAAGCAAAGCACACGACTTGTTTTATTACGAAGAGCCCTTGGATATGATGGAGGGTGAGATTTCCACGCCGGGTTGTTTTCTCGAAGCCAAGGACATTCTGTTCAGGCATTTCTTTGCATTCTGCCTGGATTGCTGGTCGAGCGAAGATCCTAAAAACAATTCAATACCCGGCAGAATCATAACCTTGCGCTTAATGAATACCGACCTCGGTATTCCCGAATTTCTGCCAAACAGAATTATTTCCTTTGTTAAGGCAAACGAGAAGAACCTGCTTGACCGGTTTATTGACTTCTACAAGGAAGATCTTGAAGACTCGCATGTTCTTGACCTGCTAAGGGAATTCCTGTTGGAGGAGACCTTTTATGTTAGAATAAAGCGGGTTTTTGAACGGCTGAAGGAGGAGTACCTGAACATTCATGAAAAGAGGGCTGAGATTGACAATATTATAAAAACCCAAAAGCTTGCTGCAACCGATGAAGAACGCAAAGCTCTCGAAAGGGAGAAAAGTGCATTGTGGGGACTGAAGCGGATCATCGACAAGCGCTCGATACTGGAGCATATGACCAACGTTGGTTTACTGCCTAATTATGCATTCCCTGAAACGGGGGTCAGCCTGAATGCATGGGTGAAGGCAAACCAGGCGAAGGCAAGCAGCAGCATCCCGGGCGATCAGCAATTTGAGATTATAAGACCCTCCAGTGTGGCTTTAAAGGAATTTGCTCCCGGGAATTATTTCTATTCACAGGGATTCAAATTCGCAATTTCTGGTTTAAACACCTTTGACTGGAAAGACTCCGATATTTTAATTAGGAAAAGATTTTGCTCCCTTTGCGATCATATCGCCGATGCTGCTGTTTCCAATGAATCAAAGTGTCCTAAATGTGGAGACGCCTCGTGGTCATCAGCCAAAAATGAGCACGTTTTTGTAAAGCTAAGCAGTGTCAAGTCGGCAAATCTAAGGGAAATGGCTACCCTGGATGACAGTAGCGATGATCGGGTGGGTTCCAACTATCGTATTTCGAGGCACGTAAAATTCGATTCCAACACCTTCCAGGGTGCCTGGGGGATGAAGGAAATTCCCTTTGGCATTGAATACGTCAAGAATGTCGAAATCGCCGAGGTAAACCTTGGATCATCCAATTCTGTGGATACCAATAAGATTTCCATTAATAAACATGAGAACATTCCCTTCCATGGATTTATTACCTGCCGTTACTGTGGCAAAAGCACTTCTGAACCCTTTCTGGCAAGATTTGATAAAAACTTCAAGTTTCATTTCGGGTATTGTAAGCACAAGGATAAGGAATACCAGGGAGTAAGCGATGAGGTGTTCGAAAATGTTTACCTGTTCAGGGAAATGAAAACCGAAGCCCTGAAAGTATTGCTTCCCGTCCAGGAATTTGAAGGGGAATCGCAGGTCAATATGTTCAAGGCTGGTCTTGAATTGGGTTTGAAAAAGTATTACAAAGGCAATCCACAGCATCTCAACATCATTGATTACTCAGAGTATAATGCCAAAACAGCCCGTTTTGACCGATACCTGGTAATCCACGACAATATTCCGGGTGGTACAGGCTATCTGGAAAAGCTTTTCAATCCTGCCGAATTTACCGATGTCATCAAAAAAGCTTATACTGCCATCAAGGAATGCACTTGCCAATTTAAAGGGAAGGATGGTTGTTACCGCTGTATTTTTACATACACGAACCAGTTCATCCAGGAAGAATTAAGCAGGGAAAAGGCGGAGAAGCTTTTTAAAAAGATTGTGGAAAAATCGGATGCCTGGGAAAACTTCTCTTCGGGTTTGGGTTCCCTTTCAGGGAATGGTCAGATTGAAGAAAGCGAACTTGAAGACCGTTTTATTCGAAGCATCAGAAACATAGCTACAGAGAAAAAAGAAGAAGGCTGGCTATTCGAAGAGTCTATACTGGACTCGGTGATGAATTACAAACTGAAGATCGTTTCCGGAAACAAAGCGTTCACCTACTTTATCAGACCCCAGTTTGAATTAAGCCCCGCAGATGGAGTCAGGTTTAGGACAAGAAGCGACTTCTACTTCACGCTTACATCCGTCACAGATAAAGAGAACCCCTCGGACTACAGTTATGATACCGATAGTGCAAAGGATATTGCCATTTACTTGGACGGCTATACCTATCACGCTACCAAGGAAAATCAGAGATTCCTGAACGATTTGCAAAAACGATTGGCAATCAGGGACTCAGGTAAGATCATCTCATGGACCCTTACCTGGGCTGACCTTGAGAAGTTCGACTCCAAGGGAAACCACGATTCAGCGCGAGACAGCCTTTTTCTGGATAGCCAAAGGTACAAAAAGAACATTTGCACTTATGAAGCCATTCCTTACTGGAACTCCCTGAAAAGTGATCTTTTTAACACTCAAAACTCCATGGAAAGGCTTCTTTGGATGCTGAGTCATCCTTTACAGGAAGACCTTAAGGAAAAAAGAATTGCCCTTTTCTTGTCCCTAAGGCAGATAGACTTTGGAAGTCCATCGGCAGAACAGGGTATAATCAATGAGTTGATGGCTGACCCTTTTCAACCGATAAACCCTGACCTAAAAGCACTGGATGTTCCCAATGGTAATTTTTTCATTTTCCCTGAAAGCCCATTGGCGGCATCAGATTTTGCAGCAATTAAAACAGCTGTGAAATTGTCAGACTTATCCTTATTGGCTACCATTATGGTTAAGGAGGAGAGAGATAACCTTAACAAAGATCAATGGGAAAGATTCTGGCAACTTTTTAACCTTGTCCAGGAAAACTGCAAATTGATTCAGAAAGAGGATATTGAGCCTGAAGTTTCAGAGCCGGAGACAAAGGAAGACAAATACGATTGCTTGAAATATCACGATGAAGAATTGCATGATATCATCAGGCAGCTTATCGATCATGACATCCCATTTGAGAGGGATGGCGGATTTTTCATTGAGATGGCTGATGGATATGCGGAAGCCATGCTCGGTTTCCTTGATCAAAAAATCGTGATTCGTCCTTTAAGTGAAAACGACCACAAAGAATTCACTCAAGCCGGATTCAGAGTAATTGAGCCTAATGAATTTAACATAAATGAAGTGAAACCATGAGATTGTTCATTCATGACAAATGCATGGAGAAACTCTTCGATTTGCCAAAGGCAACATCAAAAAAAGTACTGGAGTTTCAGAAAAAGTTCAGGGAAGACTCAAGGTCAGAAGCCATTAATCTTGAGCCTATCACAACCTTTAAAGACCCAATGCTCCGAACAGCAAGGATTGACCTAAAGTACAGGGCAATTATCAGGGTTCCGGAAAGCGGAGAAGATTATTATCTATTATGGGTTGACAACCACGATGAAGCCATGGACTGGGCAAGAAACAAAATCTTCCAATGGAATGAAAACACCCAGACAGCGCAGATTTTCACAGTCCCGGAGTCAACAGGACCTGAAGTTGAAGTAGAAGAAGTTGTTGAAATTCCCCAGACCTTGTTTTCTGACTTCACGGACGAAGAACTAACGACGATTGGTGTTCCACCAACCTTGCTAAGAATGGTGCGTGGCATTAGGAATCTGGATGAACTGGAGTCAGCTGAGAAATTTCTTCCGACCGATGCTTTCGAAAACCTTTTCTACCTATCAGATGGACTTAACATTGATTTGCTGATTGCCGAAATCAATGAAGGCAAAAGCGCAGCAGAAAACACCGAAGAGCATGCGCGAAGCATTAACAATAAGAGAAGCTTTGTTGAGGTGGATGACGACCTGATAAATGACATTATTAATGGAGATTTGAGCAAATGGCAGGTGTTCCTGCATCCCTCCCAGCGCAAGCTGGTAGAATCAAACTTCAAGGGTTCAGTAAAGGTTACAGGAGGCGCAGGCACGGGCAAAACCATCGTGGCACTTCACCGCCTGAAACACCTTTCCAGAACCATGGAATTAGGAGAACAACGAAAGGTTGTTTTTACAACTTTCACAAATGCCTTGACGCAGAACCTGACCACACTTGCCAAAAAACTGGGAATTGATTACTCAAGAGTTGTATTGACAAATATCGACAGCCTGGTTAGGGATCTGGCGGCGGAGTTTAAATTGATAACGAAATCGACAAGGATCCTTGACCTGTATAACTCAAAATCCAGCGTTGAGATGTGGGAGGAGGTGTTGGAGCAGAGCCTTTCAGAATTCGACTCGCATTTCCTTTCAGGTGAATACCAGAATGTGGTATTATTCAACAACATTAAGTGTCTTGATGAATACCTGAAGACCAGAAGGACTGGCAGAGGTAAACCCATTACCAGAAAGCTGAAAATGGAGTTTTGGAAACTGGTTGAAAAGTATAACCAATTGAAGAAAGACCAAGGATATATTGACAGGGCAGAACTGTTTAACATGGTTGCAAACCACCTTGGAGAAAACAGGCTGTTCCCATTCAGGCATGTTATTGCCGATGAAGTCCAGGACCTTTCTAATATTGAGCTTCGCTTCTTGAGAGCTTTGGTAGAGAATAAACCAAATGATCTCTTTCTCGTGGGCGATCCCTACCAGAAGATCTATTCAAAAAGAATTAACTTTTCTCAGGCTGGAATCTTTGTCAGGGGAAAAAGGAGCAGGCAGTTGCGCATAAATTACCGTACCTCCGAAGAGATCAAGCGCCTTGCCATGAGCACGGTAAGGGGAATTAACTACGATGACTTTGACGGGGAAGAGGAGCGACTGAACGGTTACCTTTCATTGTTCCATGGAGAAACCCCGACTTATGAAGTGTTTAAAACCAAGGAAGATGAAAATACCGCCATCCTGAACTTAATCCGAGAACTAAAGGAGGCAGGGCTTAAGTACAATGAAATCTCGGTTGGATTTAGAACCCGAAGCGGAGTTAAGGAGTTGAAGACCTTATTGCATAAAGAGAGGATTCCCTATACGGATAACACCAACCCTGGAGAGCACAACCCGGATGGCGTTGTATTATCAACTTTCCATAGTATGAAAGGGCTTGAATTTAAAGCCGTCATCCTGGGTGATGTTAACAATCGTACATGTCCCTTGATTCATTCTTCCGTTGCAAACATGGATGAGCTTGAAAAACAGGAATACCTCAACAGCGAAAAATCACTGATCTATGTCGCAATCTCCAGGGCAATAAACATTTTGAAGATAACCGGGATCGGGGTTAAGTCGGAGTTGGTGCAGAAATAGATTTGATTTTTATGTTGTGAACATCAAATAAAACTTTTGTGCTATGAAAAAATTATGGAGATTATCGGTTTTCGCTATTACGGCAGGAGTAATTACTGCAATTATTGCGTTGTTTTTCTCATTTTCCGAGTCAGAATTTGCAGCCGTTGGTTTTTGTATTTTAAGTGGGCTGTGTTTTTTGACTGGCGGAATTACGAGTAAAGGCTTACCCAATGATAATGAAATAGAATCAAAAATTTCAGAGAATAAGTACCGAATATGGGAACAACTAATTATTTTGGAAAATGAAAAAATGGAATTTGAATCCTACAGGAGAAATACTCCAGTTAATGAATTTTATGACCAGGTAATTCAAATTCACAAGGAAAGAATCAAGGATGCCGAAGATAAACTTAATAAACTTAAGGAAATGCTTGAGCGAGCCTATAAGGCATTCCCAGAATACCGAGACAAGGTAATTAAGCACTATTAACCTGAGTTTTTGATATATATAAGGTTTATTGGGCTAACGCGACAATTAAATAATAAAAGGTGCATATAAAATTGGAATTCATGGATGGAACCTTAATCAATACAATCGACAAGATCCTTAATGAATGTAATAAAGATGGATTTATTATTTGGTCAAGAGACACTCCTTCAATTGAGCGAAAGGCAATTGAAATTGCTCAAACAATGGGACTTCTTACCCCAAATGGCAAACATTCTTTTGACCTTACAAACCAAGGCTTAAAAGTGATTCATGAGGGAGGATTCGAACTATTTCAAAAAAAGACTGAAGAGGAAAAGAGAACCGACCGGGAAATAAAGGAATTAACAATAAAAGAGTTGAAAAAGAATATTTTTCAACTTGATTACTGGTGGTTATTTCTTATACTTAATGCTGTCTTAAGCGGGATTATTTCATATTCAATAATTGTTTTAACTAAATAGTTAAGTATTATAATAAAGAATTAACATGAAGCCAAGTCTTAGTATAGAAAGCGAGTTTAAGAAATTCGAGGCAACCATCGAAATTCTTGAAAAGTATATAAAATATCATGATGGATTTCTTATTTCAGAGGTTGACAATACTAAAAAAAGATTGGAAAAAGAGAAAATTGGAAAAGAAATTGAAGCTCAAATTGAGCTTGAGAATTTATATCATGATTATATCCTCAGTTACCTAGAAAGTACCTTCCCTGACATTCAAAATAAAATGACTGTAATAATTTCGTTTAGTCTTTTCGAAGGAATATTAAAATCAACTTGTTTAACACTGGCAAAGGCACTTAACTCACCTATTGACTATTATGAATTATCAGGAGATCTTTTTTCCCAATGCAAAATTTTTCTCACCAAATTCTGTGGGATAAGCACAGAGCTTTTTGGAAGTCAACTCTGGCAAAAGATTGACAGTATCCGATTGATCAGAAATGGAATTGTTCATAATAATTCTGAAGTTTCAGAAAAGTTAAAAAGGAGAAAACAAATAATATCGCAATTTGCTAAAATCAATGGTTTTTATATTATTCAAGATCAGGTTGCATTCAAAACCAGGGACTTTTCAATTTATTTCATTTCCTTGGTAAGGGAATTTTTAATTGAACTTCAAAAAGAGTTTCAAAAGAGTCAAGCATTCACATTAAATTGATAAATAGATAAAAGAATGATTCCATCTTTAAAAATTTAAACTATTTCTATGCCTTTTCAGCCGTTCAAGATCTACCTGAATATATGGTTTCATGCTACGGTAATCCTGGTGACCGGACATGTGCATTACGTCCTGTATGGGCACCCCACGAGCAAGCATTATTGAAATAAATGTTTTTCTTGTAAACAGGAACTAGCAGTGCA
>LSQX01061152.1_pt1 | contig 26863 bp, 33 predicted proteins | sample 654561 | NCBI WGS metagenome assembly LSQX01 (sample SAMN04489861, study PRJNA283612) | anaerobic digester metagenome | isolation source: 4 biogas reactors fed with cattle manure at either 37C or 55C with and... | place: Denmark: Kongens Lyngby | collected 2014
CTCCAGGAGATTCTGACTGTAAAATCTGACGATGTAACCGGTCGAGTAAAAACCTATGAAGCTATTATTAAGGGTGAAAATATCAGTGAACCAGGAATACCTGAATCCTTTAAGGTTCTATTAAAGGAGCTTCAGTCATTAGCACTTGATGTTACGGTTCTTGATGAATACGGTAACGAGGTTAGAATGAATGAGAGCGTAGACTATGGTGATGCTGATATGACCCAGTTGATTGAAGGAGAGAATAACTTCAGATACGATGAGGGTTATGAAAATGCCGGTTTCACAGAGACAAGTAGTAATGAAATTGAAGGTGAAATTTTTGATATCTACGAAGAGGATTCGGATGACATAGATGATAACGGTGACGATGACTATGATGATGAAGAAATGGATGATGACTTGTAAACCGTTAGAAATCACAGGATCAAAAGCAGAATTGACGAAGGGAGAGCCAAATAATGCCTGAAATGATGTATAGCAATGAGCAGGAGATAACCTATGATGCAATTAAGATTGGTCTTGCTTCTCCGGAAAAAATTAGGGAGTGGTCAAAGGGGGAAGTTAGAAAACCCGAGACTATTAACTACAGAACCTTAAAGCCTGAAAAAGATGGCTTGTTCTGTGAAAGAATTTTTGGTCCCAGTAAGGACTGGGAATGTCATTGTGGTAAGTATAAAAAGATTAGATATAAAGGTGTAGTTTGTGACCGTTGTGGAGTCGAGGTTACTAAGGCTAGTGTACGCCGTGAAAGAATGGGTCATATTGAGCTGGCAGCACCAGTATCCCATATATGGTATTTTAAAGGAATACCAAGCCGTATGGGCTTATTACTTGATCTATCACCAAGAACATTGGAAAAAGTACTTTACTTTGCATCCTATATCGTTCTTGATAAAGGAACCTCTGATCTTCAGTACAAGCAGGTACTTAACGAGAAGGAGAAGCAGGAAGCAATTGAAAACTTTGGTAATGGTAGCTTTACTCTCGGTATGGGAGCAGAAGCAATCCAGCAGCTACTTAGAGAGATTGATTTAGAGAAGGAATCCCATGACCTCAAAAAGGCTTTAAAGGATTCAACAGGGCAAAAGCGTGCCAGAATTATTAAACGCTTGGAAGTTGTCGAAGCGTTTCGTGAGTCTGGAAATAAACCTGAATGGTTGATTTTAACCGTTATTCCGGTTATTCCTCCGGATCTGCGCCCCATGGTGCAGCTTGACGGTGGACGTTTTGCCACATCTGATATGAACGATCTCTACCGCAGAATTATTAACCGTAACAATCGTTTAAAGAGACTTCTTGAACTGGGTGCCCCCGACATTATCGTTCGTAATGAAAAGAGGATGCTCCAGGAAGCTGTTGACGCATTAATAGACAATGGCAGAAGAGGAAGACCTGTTACTGGACCCGGCAACCGTGCCTTAAAATCCCTATCCGATATGTTAAAGGGTAAGCAAGGACGTTTCCGTCAGAATCTTCTTGGTAAGCGAGTGGATTACTCCGGTCGTTCTGTTATCGTTGTCGGTCCTGAATTAAAGCTTTATCAATGCGGATTGCCTAAGGAGATGGCTATCGAGCTATTTAAGCCCTTTGTTATGAAGGAGCTGGTAGGCAGAGGTACCGCCCATAATATAAAATCAGCAAAGAAGATGGTAGAAAGACTCCAGCCCGAGGTTTGGGACGTATTGGAGGATGTAATTAAAGAGCATCCGGTAATGTTAAACCGTGCTCCTACCCTTCATAGACTTGGTATTCAAGCATTTGAACCTGTACTTGTTGAAGGTAAGGCTATTAAGCTTCATCCTTTGGTATGTACTGCTTATAATGCAGACTTTGACGGTGACCAGATGGCGGTTCATTTACCTCTATCGGTTGAAGCACAGGCAGAATGTAGATTCCTTTTACTTTCACCTAACAACCTCTTAAAGCCGTCGGATGGTGCTCCTGTTACTGTACCCTCACAGGATATGGTTCTGGGTATCTATTATCTGACTGTTGAAAAGAAAAATGAATCAGATATTATCCATTCGTTTAAGAATGTTGATGAAGCGATTCTTGCACATGAGAATAAAACAATTACACTTCATGAGCCTATTAAAGTAAAAATGACAGGTATTAATAATGAAGGCGTCCAGGTATCAAGCATGATTACCTCTACTCTGGGACGTTTTATATTCAATGAAATTATTCCTCAGGATTTAGGTTTTGTTGACAGAAGTAATCCTGAGAATTTACTAGATTTAGAAATAAACTTCCATGTAGGTAAGAAGCAGTTAAAGCCTATTCTTGAGAAATGCATTAATATCCATGGTGCAACCCAGACAGCAGAGCTTTTGGATGCAGTTAAATCCTTAGGCTACAAATACGCTACCCAGGCAGCATTTACCGTATCCATATCCGATATGAAGGTGCCTGATGAGAAGAAGCAAATTATTGCCGATGCTGAAGAGACCATCGAGAATATTTCAAGAGAATATAGACGTGGTAGAATGACGGAAGAGGAGCGCTATAATACAGTTATCGATACTTGGAAGGAAGCCGATCGAGTACTGACTGATACACTTCTTGCCGGACTTGATAGCTTTAACAATATTAAAATGATGTCAGACTCTGGTGCTCGTGGATCCGATAAGCAGATTAAGCAGCTGGCTGGTATGCGCGGACTGATGGCAGATACATCGGGTCGTACTATTGAACTCCCCATCAAATCCAATCTTCGTGAAGGTCTTGATGTATTGGAATACTTCATATCTGCTCACGGAGCAAGAAAGGGACTTTCCGATACAGCTCTTCGTACGGCGGACTCAGGATATCTGACACGTCGTCTAGTTGACGTGGCACAGGATTTAATTATCCGAGAGGTGGATTGCGCTGAGAATGATGAAAAAATCCCAGGTATGTGGGTTAAAGCCTTTATGGATGGTAAGGAAGTTATCGAGGGCTTGGATGAAAGAATTACAGGAAGAAACGTATGTGAAGATGTATTAGATGCAGACGGCAAAGTAATTGTAAAAGCAAATCACATGATCACACCTAAACGAGCTGCTAAGATAATGGCAACCGGTGTAGATAAGGTTAAGATAAGAACAATACTAACATGTAAATCCCATATTGGTGTATGTGCAAAATGCTACGGAGCTAATATGGCTACAGGAGAAGCAGTTCAGGTTGGTGAAGCGGTAGGTATTATCGCCGCACAGTCTATAGGTGAACCCGGAACACAGCTTACCATGCGTACCTTCCATACCGGTGGTGTGGCTGGTGATGATATTACTCAAGGTCTTCCCCGTGTCGAGGAGTTATTTGAAGCTAGAAAGCCTAAGGGACTTGCGATTATTTCTGAATTTGCCGGAACAGTAACTATTAAAGACACTAAGAAGAAAAGAGAAGTTATCGTAACCAATAATGAGACCATGGAATCAAAAGCATATCTCATACCATATGGATCAAGGATTAAGGTTATGGAGGACGATGTTATTGAAGCCGGTGATGAACTGACTGAGGGTAGCGTAAATCCTCATGATATTCTTAAAATTAAAGGTGTCCGCGCTGTTCAGGATTATATGATCAGGGAGGTACAAAGGGTATATCGCTTACAAGGTGTTGAGATTAATGATAAGCATATTGAGGTTATTGTTCGTCAGATGCTGAAAAAGGTTAGAATAGAGACTAACGGCGATACCAGATTCCTACCCGGAGCCTTGGTAGATAACATGGAGTTTAATGATGAAAATGAAGCTATGATAGAACAGGGACTTGAGCCGGCCGATGGTAAACAGGTTATGTTAGGTATAACAAAGGCATCCTTAGCTACAAACTCTTTCCTATCAGCAGCATCATTCCAGGAGACAACCAAGGTATTAACGGAAGCAGCGATTAAGGGTAAGGTAGATCCCCTTATCGGTCTAAAGGAAAATGTTATTATAGGTAAGCTTATACCTGCCGGAACCGGAATGAAGAGATATCGTAGTGTTAAGCTAGACTCAGAGCTTCTGGATGATTATATGCTGGATGATATGTACGGCGAAGGCGGTTATTCTGATGAGTTTGATACCTTTGAGTATCCTGAAGGCGGATATAACGAAGGCGGGTATTACGAAGAGGGTTATGAAGGGTATCAAGAGGGACAACAAAACAACGGCAACTATAATGATAACGGCTATTACCAAGAAGGCGGTTATCTAGAGGAAGGCTATAACCAAGTGGGCTATGCCGGAGACGATGATGAGACATTCGACCAGGGCGATTATTATGAAGTAGAAGATGGTAAAGCTGAAATTGTATACCATGAGGATGAGGATTCAGGAGATCTTGATAAAGCCCATGATCAGGATAGACATAACGATGGTAATTGGACAGAGACAGAATTTAATTTACAAGGCATAGATGAAGATGATTATAGTGATGATAAATAAATTTTAAAAATTTTAATATGTATATTAAAGTAGGAGGAGCGATGGGCGAAGGTGCCTCATGCTCCTCTTTTTTATCTTATATGGAGGAGAATTCCTCCGTTGTATCCTATATAAATTTTATAATCCATGAGGAGGTAATTCCTCCGTAATAAGTAATATAATAGTAATAGTTTATACAAGGAGGAATATGATGAAGTATTTAGAAGAGTATAATGCATGGTTAAAAAATCCTTACTTTGATGAAGCTACCAGAAAAGAGTTGGAAGCTTTAAAGGATAATGAAAAGGAAATTCGAGAAAGGTTTTATAAAGATCTTGAATTTGGCACCGGTGGACTTAGAGGTATATTAGGAGCTGGTATTAATCGTATGAATATCTATACTATTAGAAGAGCCACTCAGGGATTAGCCAATTATATAATTAAGCAGAAGGGTGAGCAAAAGGGTGTGGCCATAGCCTATGATTCTAGGAGAATGTCTCCTCAATTTGCACTGCAAGCAGCACTTTGTCTAGCAGCTAATAATATTAAGGCTTATTTATTCGATTCACTGAGACCTACACCTGAACTATCCTTTGCTGTAAGAGAGCTTGGCTGTATAGCCGGGATAGTGATAACTGCAAGTCATAATCCGGCTGAGTATAACGGCTATAAGGTTTACTGGGAGGACGGAGCACAGATTACCTATCCCAAGGATACGGAAATAATTGATGAGGTTAATGCAATTAAGGACTTTTCCGTGGCAAAGACTATGTCTGGAGAAGAAGCAATGAAAAAGGGCTTACTTAGGATTATCGGTCATGAAATCGATGACAAATATATCAAAAGCCTAAAAAAGCTGGTTATTAATCCGATTAATGAAGTGGGAAAAAATTTGAATATAGTTTATACTCCTTTACATGGGTCCGGTAACATACCAGCCAGAAGGATATTACATGAGATAGGCTTTAGAAATGTTCATGTAGTGCCTGAGCAAGAGTATCCGGATTCTGAATTTTCTACAGTAGGATATCCTAATCCTGAGGATCCATCAGTATTTGAATTAGCAAAAGAGCTAGCAGAGGAAGTAAATGGAGATATAATTCTAGCAACAGACCCTGATGCGGACCGTTTGGGGGTTCAGGTTAGAGATAATAAGGGAGAGTTTGTACTTTTTAATGGCAATATGACAGGAGCTCTAATCGCTGAGTATGTATTTTCTCAAAAAGCCAAGAAGGGACTGCTGCCTAAGAATGCTGCCCTTATAAAGACTATAGTAACCGGCAATATATCAGATAGAATTGCTACAGAATATGATGCTAGACTTATTGAGGTCTTAACAGGCTTTAAATATATAGGAGAGCAGATAAAGATTTTTGAAGAAACAGGCTCCAATGAATTTATTTTTGGATATGAAGAAAGCTATGGCTACTTAATCGGAACCCATTCCAGAGATAAGGATGCTATAGCAGCAGTTATGGTCTTATGTGAGGCTGCGGCATATTATAAATCACAAGGAATAACTCTTTATGAGCAGATGGAGAATATCTATCGAAAATATGGCTTCTACGATGAAAAGACAGTATCTGTTACTCTCAAGGGAATTGAGGGAATGGAGAAAATCAAATCGATTATGGAGAGCTACCGCATGAATACTCCTAAGACTGCAGGGGGATATGAAATCCTTAAATGCAGGGATTATATGGCGGATACCACAACTGATGTTAAGACCGGAGAGGTTTCTCCTACCGGACTACCCGAAGCCGACGTGCTTTATTATGAAATGAATGATGATGCATGGTGCGCTATCAGACCTTCAGGCACCGAGCCTAAGATAAAGTTCTATTTTGGGGTTAAGGGTGATAGTAAGGCTGATGCAATAAGAAGGCTTGAACTTTTAAGTGGTGATAAGGTGTTTCAGGTAGAAGTGTAATATAAAGGACTGTTTCAAAATATTACTCGGATACACTTATATCCCCTCACACTTTTAAGTGTGTACACACTGAATGTGTATTATGGGGACATAAGTGCACCCTCGTATATATATTTCGCAACAGCCCTTACTATACTAGCTTCTGGCCGCAGTTGGGGCAGAAATTAGCCTCACCGCTTTTTTGCCCGCAATTAGGACAGAAGTTAGGCTTAACTCCTCCTGGCTGATTAGCGGAAGTATTATTATCGCTTGAAGCGGGAGTAGCCTGTGTGCCGGCTTGGTTCATATTCTGCATCATCTGATTTGCCACATTCATTCCCATCATCATTCCGGCCATGTCGGCAACGGTACCACCGCCCTTAACCTTACCGGAGGCAATGCCGTCGGTCATTTCTACCTGCTGATAACGTCCCAGATCACCAACCATACTATGGGATGCGTTCTTGTTAATCATCTTCTGGATTTCCTCAGGATAATTAAAGCTCATGATATTAAATCCAGTTACGGATAAACCGCTGTCGAATAGCTGCATGCCCAGGTCTGTCTTGATTCCTTCTGCAATATCAAAGGAATTTGCCTGAAGATTGAACATATCCTTGCCTTCCTTTGAAATCCACTTCATCAGAAGCTGATCAAGTACAGCGCGAATACGAAGGCTTACATCCTCTATCAGATAGCTCTGTCTTACACCGGCAATCTTATCGATTAGCTTGACATAATCGGTAACCTTAAAGGTTACTGTTCCGTTAGCGCGGATGGGCATACCACCAGGTAAGGACGGTGTAGGAATGTTGATAGCATTTTGTGTTCCCCACTTTGTCATAAACTCCTTAGTGTTAACGAAAAGTACCTCTGCCCGCATTCCGCTGTTAAAGCCGAATTTAAAGCCTTTTAAGGTAGATAGAAAGGGTATAATCTGTGATTCGATATCATAGTCTCCCTCATCCTTGAAGATACCTTCAATTTTTCCGTTGAAGAGGAATATGGCATCCTGACCGGGACGGATGATTAATCGGCTTCCCTTTTTTATCTCTTCATTGCTCCATTTGTAGAAAATCATATCATCGCGAAATTCCTTCCATTCCACGACATTTGCAAATTGTTTTGAAAATAATCCCATATATTGTACCTCCCATAAATGTTATTTTACTTTTATATGATATAAGCAGATAAGGAGCTCGAAAGCTTCGCTTTCTCGCTCGCGTTGCCCTAGAGCTTTCTTCCTCCAGAGCTATGAGAGCGTCCGCCGCTTGATGTTCCGCCTCTAAAGCCTCCTGCATTAAAGCCACCTCTGCTTCCACCTGAAGATGAGCTTTGCTGCGGTTTTCTCCATCGGGTTACAGAGGATCTGATGTATTGGTCTCTTCTTCCGATAAGACCCCCACGGCTTCTATCCTGATAATCTCTAGCACCTGCTGTCATCCTTCCGCTTGAGCGATAGGCTAAGGCACCAACTACAATTCCGCCGATAGCAAGTGCGACGATTAATTGAAACCAGAAATTCATAAATATACTGTTCAAAAGCTCTTCTTTATCATAATACCCCTGATAATCGTAATCATCATAGCTATATTCATTATTAGGGTCAAAGCCTTCTGGTGGACTATCATAGATATAGTCATGGTCATAGTTTAGCTCGGAATCGTCCTCCATATAGGCAGCCGACATGGTAATATAGGTTTTGAAGGCATCATAATAATTACCGTTTTTTAGATAATCTTCCACATTATCGAATATTTTGTCAATCCTTTTAGAATGGATATAGGTTTCTGCAAGACCATATCCCTCCATAAATATCTCACCGCGATAGACATCATAAAGGAAGTATACTCTATCGCCTATAGGTAGCTGATCCTCAAAATCCTCAATATACTTTTCGGGATAGGTGGCACTCCTATCATTATGAGTCAGGATAAAGATTTCAATTCCAGCTTTTTCACCGCTTTCACGACTTAAGTCTTCAAGCTCCTCTATCTCATAATCTTTCATTAGTCCGGCTTCATCGTATACCCGCCTATCTTCGGTATCGATAGCTGCAGCTTTGACTTGGACAGCCTGCATAGCTGTTAGTAATAGGATTAGGCTAAGGATTAATCTACCAGCATGCATTATTATATTTCTTGAGATGCTTCTTTTTAGAACCATAAGAATCCACCTCCTAGAATTAATGTAATTATACGGAAGATAAGAAAGCTTCCACCCGACACGCCAAAGAACCATGCTGCGACCTTAGCCGCACTGATGGGTGGCTTACCTACAATTTTACCTGTCTGACCATTCATGGCAAATGTATGCTCTGCCTGTCTGAAATCATAGCAAACCATCCATACAGGTAGTAGAGCGTAGTCAGAGCCTTTCTTTCTGATATTTATATTCTTCCTATTATAATGGACTGTTGAATAACCAGATATAGTGGATCTTATATATGAGTCCACATAAGACTGTACGCGGTTTTTTACTCTTGGTAGCAGTTCATCATCATCATAATCGTATTTTTCTGCTATATATCCCGCCAGGTAAGGCATCTTAAATTCCTTAAGAGTTTTATAAGGATAGGGTTCTAGCTTATCCATCATGGTATCATCCATTTTCTTAGATGCATCACAGGGTACCTTAAGATAGTCTAAATCCACCTTACGATATACATGGTAGTATTTAGTTTCTTTATATATCCAATCTCCTCTTGAATAGGTCCTAACTCTGGTGCATGTGGCCTCTACCTCTCCTTTACCGTTAAGGTCAAATAGCCAGAAGGGGACATATAACCCTGTAATATCCTTGATTCTATCGGCCACTCTAAAGTCACTAGGTGTAAGAAGACCTTTCCTGCACCATTTTTTAAATGCTTCCTGCGCTTGTGCCTTGCTAATAGAAAAGGGAATAACGCTTCCCGGTGCAAGACTTCCGGTCAGACGGTCACTAATGACTATTCCTGCCCCGCAAAAGCTACACTTCGTAGCGGTTGTCTGTGTATCGGTTAATAGAACAGCACCACAATTCTTACAATTATACTCGCTAACCTCACCCTCATTAAAGGTTGAGTGATGGGATATTTCATCCTCGGATAAGGGATCCTCATAATCATTATCAAAGGCATTCTCTAAAGCTTTTCTATCATCCTCGTCCATATCATAGGACACCTGTGCACTTTTCGGAAGGTCCGGTTGACCTGCCATATTTTCAATACTGTCCTCCCGCCCACAGCTATTGCATTTAAGAGTTCCGGAGCCTGTATCAAAGGCCATATCAGCCCCGCAATTAGTACATTTATAATGTGTTACCACGCATTCTACCCCCTTATACGAATGAGCATTTAGCTTTGCGACAAAAAATGTCCGCAAAAATTTTATAAGCGGACATTTTCCTTATTTATTAATTGTCCGAATTTTGCTTGGACGAAATACTTGCTTTTAATGCTGCCAGCTCATCATCCACGGATATATCTGTGGTATATTTCTTAGCCAGATCTTCAATGGATTGGTCCTTAGAGGAACGGTTAAGCTCAGCCATGGCATTTGCCTTATCGAGAGCCTTATCAGCCATATCCTCATATTTCTCAAAGCTTGAAATTGAATCATTAGCACTTGCAACAGAAGAACCCATTTTGTTGATACGCTCCTGAGTCTTTGCAACTGCAAGCTTGCCCTTAATCATGTCCTTTCTTGATTCGAGTTCGCCAATATCTCCTACAAGCTTATCATGCATTTCTCTCATGTGAGTTGCATTTGTCTTAGCAAGATCATATGCCTCTGCAAGGCCAGGCTGCTTAGACGCAAGAGATGCTTTCTTCTCAAGGAATTTACGAGCATCAGCTTCGTTGCCTGCTTCTAGAGCTTTGACGGCAAATCTTTGCATTTCATCGATTTCATCGTTGCACTCATCCAAAACTCTCTTAGCTCTTTGCTCCTCTGCCATGATAGCAGCTGTCTCAGACTTAACCTTACCAAGGTCAGAATTTAAGTTTCTTAAGCATTGATCTATCATTTTCTCGGGATCCTCAGCCTTATCTAAAAGTGCATTAATGTTTGCTGACATTATGTCTCTAAATCTTGTTAATATTCCCATTCATTTACCCTCCTTATATATTGGGCTGTATAAGTATACAGCCATTATTGTTAAGCTATTACAATATAAAGTTTATTACTAATATATAAGAAAAGCAAGTTAAAAAATGGTTAGAAACATGAGAGATAACTAAATATATTAATTCAAGTATTGGTCATATATTTGATCATAGTTTGCGGGCTCTATATATAAGGAAGTGGTTAAGTCTGATAGATCACTTTCACTTTCTTTACCGTAGAAATGGTAGTCGCAATAATCCAGTAAATATACCATGTCTTCGTCTGTCACCATATGTCCTTCCTTATGAATATGGATGGCTATATTATCTTTTAAGCCTAGGAAGTCGTATATTTCTCTGGCTGCTAGGTAGGTAAGCCACATGGCGGGAGGATTGGTCCAGTCCTCATAAAGGTATGAGCCTGTTATAAATAGATATCGTCCCTCCTCTGCAGTTAGGGCAGCCAGTAGATGTTGATCGAAAGGTAAGTATTCAACATCCTTAAAATCTAGGAAATAATCATTAAACCATTGACGTTCTGCGGATGACTGAAGACTGCTTAGGGGTTCGTTGGCAGTCATTGTATAGGGGCTAGTTACTCCTATAGAGGAATAATCGTAGACATTTTGGGCGGTAGGATATCTAAAGGCAGCCATACCACCTGCACCTGAGCAGGATGGAGCAGTAACCTTAACACGCTTATCAAAGGCACCTGTTACAGCCGCAGCCTTACCCCATCTAGATACACCGGTTACTATGTTATATTCAGGATTGATTCCAAGCTCCGCTCCGGCACCGGCTTCTAAGGCATCTAGGATTTTACTTATGCCCCAAGACCAGGCTAGTAATACACCAGTCTGCTCCTGCCATATATCTCCGTATGGATATAGATCATAAAACACACCGGTACGGGAAGTACTATCAGCTGCAATAATAGAGGTGTCCAAAGTCATTACTGCATAACCATTATCATTTGCATACTGAGTCTGTGTAAGCCATAGATAAGCAATTAGCACTGGATAACCGCCATCCTTCATAGGCACCTTGCTTTTATCGGGTAGTGAGAAGGGTACAGAAAATGTTCCACTTTTATCTCCCTTCTCAACTGTAATATTCAGATTGCTTCCTTCTATATTATAAGTGACCTTTTCGTCTGATGTATCAGGAAGGGCACCATACATATAATACTGATATAGGCTGGATAGTTCTTCGGCTCTTTTTATCCAATCAGCCTTTGTAACCACCTTATCCCCATTAAAAAACGTATAAGGATCTGTAAGCTCTGGATTTGCTTCAAGCTGACTCACCTTAACAAAACCGCTACCGTCATCTAGTTTTTCTGCAGCTGCACGAAGGTCATCTAAAGCAGCATTTATTTCATCTTGAGTTACGTTAGGTTTATCTAGAAGCTTTCTAGCAGTATCCATTGGTATAGTTAGTATATCACTATTTATGTATCCACCTAGATTAATTCCTTCAACGTATTTAATATAAGAGGATAGTTTATAGGGGTTTACTAGTGAGGATGTATTCTCCTCTTTTTCTTTTAATATAATCTCACCCATACTGGAGGGATTTGACCATGCTGAATTAGTTTGGTCAAATATATTGACTGTTCCAATCCTCATGCCTGTGGAATCAGCATCGTTTATTTGAAGCTCAAATCCCATGACCTGGTTATTAGTCGGATTTTTGCTCCAAGTCAGACTTGATTCCACTATGTAGCCAATCTGAGCACCGCCTTCATCTGTAAGGGGACTGGTGGCTGAATAAAACCTATTGGAATCACCTGAATCTGTAGTGGAGAAATTATCGTAGTTGACTCTGTAATGAACATCATCACCCTGGTATGAGCTTGCCTTATCATTCTCTTCATCAAGAAATATTTCTACAGAGTCCTGTTCATAGGCATTGCTACTGGTTTTATTAAGATCAGGATCAGTCACAATGTATAGAGTGTATAAAGCGTTATCATCCCACAAGACTCTAAATTCTCCTGTGGCTTGCACATTTGATGAGGAATTTTTCTCTGGTATGATTGTTCCAGCCTTATCCCATATAGGGTCAATAGTACCGTCTATAAGGGGGGTACCATATACCGCAAGAACTCGTCCTTCTTCATCAAAAGGCTGGGCAGGGGTATACTCTTCGACCGGGGGAGTGGGGGTTGCTTCTGGAGCATCGGTTGGAGTAGTAGTAGGCTCATCCGATATATTGTCTGAATTCTGTGTGTCTTTAGAATCATTATCGACCTTTTTACAGGCGACAAAAAGCAGGCAGATACATAGTAGAATAATAATTTTTTTCATTTTTCCTCCTCATAAAGATTTATATTTTTGTTTTTAAGTACATATGTAAAGTATTTTAGTCTTATATTAATTATAAAATTTTTACTATTATTAGTCTAGTTGCATTTAATAATATATCATATAAGCATATGCTTATATGATGAGATTGTAATTATGCTTATACTGGTTTATAATAAGTCAATAAAATTTTATACTAATATTTAATATAAGGAAGAAAAACCAATTGCGGATTGGAAAGAGGAAAGATTATGTGGATTGAGAAGGATTGGAAGGACTATGAATTGCTTGATGCCTCAAAAGGTGAAAAGCTGGAACGCTGGGGAAGATACACCCTGGTAAGACCTGACCCCCAGATTATATGGGACACCCCTAAAAACCATCAAGGATGGAGTAACATGAATGCCCATTATCATAGGAGCAAAGCGGGAGGTGGCGAATGGGAGTTTTTTGATCTTCCTGAGCAGTGGGCAATTAGTTATAAGGATTTAACTTTTAATCTACATCCCTTTAGCTTTAAGCATACAGGCCTGTTTCCTGAGCAAGCAGTAAACTGGGATTGGTTTTCAGCTAAGATAAAAGGGGAAAAGGGAAGACAGATTAAGGTCCTTAATTTGTTTGCATATACAGGAGGTGCTACACTAGCTGCTGCAAAGGCAGGTGCTGCGGTTACCCATGTAGATGCTTCTAAAGGTATGGTAACTTGGGCTAAGGAAAATGCCGTTGCATCAGGCCTTGGTGAAGCACCCATTAGATATATCGTAGACGATTGTGTGAAATTTGTTGAAAGGGAGATACGTAGGGGAAACAAGTATGATGCCATAATTATGGATCCTCCATCCTATGGCAGAGGGCCCAAGGGTGAGATATGGAAGATTGAAGAAAGCATATATCCATTTGTGAAGCTATGTGCCAAGGTGCTAAATGATGAACCACTTTTCTTTTTGATTAATTCTTATACAACTGGTCTACAAGCCGGAGTTTTATCATATATGATTTCTGAGGAGCTTGGAAAGAGATATGCAGGTAATGTCACTGCTGATGAGATAGGACTACCTGTTACATGCAATGGACTGGTAGTTCCCTGTGGAGCCTCTGGAAGATGGGAAAGATAAACATCTAAACTATCTAAACTTTTTTACAAAAAAACGAAAAAAAGTACTTGCAAATGGTATATCACTAGTGTATAATATCTAATGTTGTGACATTGATAGCGTAGAAACGTAAGGTTGCTACTGGTTTTCGGTAGGTTATTTACGTGGAGCGAAGGTCAAGTTATGAAACTGGCGACAAGTCACTGTACAAATTAACCTTCTGCTATAGGCAGATAAAACGTGTGTCATCTCGCAAATATTGATAATCCGGAATAAGTCAACAAGTTTTAGCCGGGTTTTTAATATGAGAAACGAAGATACGCACGGATGAGTGTACAGTCACCACTTGTCGTACTGAACTTAAGTGCGAAAAGGAGGCGGCTATTTTTATGGCAAGTCAAGTAATGAGAATCACATTAAAGGCATACGATCATCATCTGATTGATCAATCTGCGGGTAAGATTATTGATACTGTAAAGAAGACAGGATCAAAGGTGAGCGGACCTGTTCCCTTGCCCACAAAGAAAGAAGTTGTAACAGTTCTTAGAGCGGTACACAAATATAAGGACTCCAGAGAACAGTTTGAGCAAAGAACCCACAAGAGATTGATCGATATCATTACACCTACACAGAAGACTGTAGATGCATTATCCAGACTGGAGATGCCTGCTGGTGTATACATTGACATAAAGATGAAGGTCAAGTAAAAGGTTAAGAAGAATTCAATATTAATTAAGAAGAAATCCTTAGGGTTTATTATATGATTATATATGGACCATCTAGGATGATTGCGACATTAGGCATGATAATAGAATGCTGTGTAGCAATCCGCTGTAGATTAACAGGAGGTAGAAATGAAGAAAGCGATTTTAACAACAAAAGTCGGAATGACTCAAGTTTTCGGTGAAAACGGTGTTCTTATTCCGGTAACCGTACTGCAGGCTGGTCCAATCCACGTAACTCAGATTAAGACGGTCGAGAACGATGGTTACAGCGCAGTTCAGGTTGCATATGGCGATATCAGAGAGACTCTGGTTAACAAGCCGCTTAAGGGACACTTTGCAAAAGCAGGTGTAGAAAATAAAAGATATTTAAAAGAATTTAAATTGGAAAATGCTACTGATTATGAGCTAGGTCAGGAAATCAAGGCTGACATATTCGCAGAAGGTGACAAGGTAGATGTTACTGCAAAATCAAAGGGCAAGGGATTCCAGGGAGTCATTAAGAGGCATGGCTTAGGCAGAGGACCTATGGCCCATGGTTCCAAATATCATAGACACGGAGGTTCCAATAATTCTTCTGCCACCCCAGGTAAAGTATTCAAGGGTAAGAAGATGGCAGGACAGATGGGTAGTGTTAAAGTAACGGTTCAGAATCTAGAGGTTGTACGTGTTGATGCAGACAAGAACCTCATTCTTGTAAAAGGCGCAGTTCCCGGACCGAAAAAATCCTTAGTTATACTGAGGGAATCAGTAAAAGCTAACTAGAGCTAAGAAAGGAGGAACAAAGAGATGGCAAATGTAACAGTATATAATATCGAAGGCAAGAAGGTTGACACGATAGAGCTTAACGATTCAGTCTTCGGAGTAGATATAAATGAAAATTTAGTTCATAGAGCGGTTGTAAGTCAACTGGCTAACAAGCGTCAAGGAACACAAAGTGCTAAGACCCGTGCTGAAGTAAGTGGCGGCGGAAGAAAGCCTTGGAGACAGAAAGGAACAGGCCATGCAAGGCAGGGTTCAATCAGATCTCCTCAATGGAAGGGTGGCGGTGTTGTATTCGCACCAAAGCCAAGGGACTATTCATTTAAGATGAATAAGAAGGAAAAGACACTTGCACTCAAATCCGCATTGACCTCCAGAGTAAATGCAGAGAAACTCTTGGTTCTGGACCAATTTGGATTTGATGAGATAAAGACAAAGAGGATGAAAGAGGTCCTTGATAATCTTAAAGTAAATAAGGCGCTTATTGTGCTTGATAAGAAGGATGATAAGGTAGCACTTTCAGCAAGAAATCTTCCTAATGTTAGAGCTATTTTATCTAATTCCATTAATGTATATGACATCCTTAAGTATGATACATTGGTAATTACAAAGGATGCTGTGGCACAGATTGAGGAGGTGTACGCATAATGGCAGATTTAAAATACTATGATATAATCCTAAAGCCTATCGTGACAGAGAAGAGTATGGACTCTATGAGCGATAAAAAGTACACGTTTTCAGTTCATCCGGATGCTACTAAGTCACAGATTAAGGAAGCAGTCGAGAAAATGTTTGCTGGAACCAAGGTTGCTAAGGTAAACACGATGAATCTGGAAGGCAAGAACCGCAGACGTGGTAATATAGTCGGTAAGACTTCTAAATCCAAGAAGGCAATTGTGCAGCTTACTGATGATAGTGCTGATATTGAGATTTTCTCAGGACTATAAAATTATTCAATTACTGATATATCATTTGAAAGGAGTGTAAAAAATGGGAATTAAAACATTTACCCCATATACACCTTCTAGAAGACACATGACAGGTTCTGATTTTACAGAAATTACAGCGACTAAGCCTGAGAAATCACTGGTTATTTCTTTAAATAGAAAAGCAGGCCGTAATAATCAAGGTAAGATCACTGTTAGACACCGTGGTGGTGGAGCTAGAAGAAAATATAGAATTATCGATTTTAAGAGAAGAAAAGACAATGTTCCTGCAAAGGTAGCAACTATTGAATATGATCCTAACAGGACAGCTAATATAGCATTGCTACATTATGCAGATGGTGAAAAGGCATATATCTTAGCACCGCTTGGACTAAAGGTAGGAACTACTATTATGAGTGGTGAAAATGTAGAGATAAAGGTAGGCAACTGCTTACCGATAGCAAACATTCCTGTAGGTACAGAGGTTCATAATATAGAACTTTATCCTGGTAAGGGTGGACAGCTGGTTCGTTCAGCAGGAAATGCTGCACAGCTGATGGCTAAGGAAGGTAAGTACGCTACCCTTCGTCTTCCCAGCGGTGAGATGAGAATGGTACCACTTACTTGTAGAGCAAGTATTGGTCAGGTAGGAAATATTGAGCATGAGCTTATCACAGTAGGAAAGGCCGGACGTAAGCGTCATATGGGCTATAGACCTACAGTTCGTGGTTCGGCTATGAACCCTAACGATCATCCTCATGGTGGTGGTGAAGGTAGAACAGGTATCGGTCGTCCCGGTCCTTCTACACCTTGGGGCAAGCCCGCTCTCGGACTTAAGACAAGGACACCTAACAAGAAGTCCAATAGACTTATAGTAAGAAAAAGAGATGGAAGTACTTTTAAATAAGTATGTATTAAGCATAGAATCGTTGAACATTTCAATGATTATTAATTCTAAGGAGGTTAGAATACATGGCTCGTTCACTTAAAAAGGGACCATTTGCTGATGAACATTTGCTAAAAAAGGTAGATGCGCTTAATAAATCAGGCGACAAGACTGTTATAAAGACCTGGTCACGCCGCTCTACAATTTTTCCGCAGATGGTTGGTCATACAATCGCGGTTCATGATGGAAGAAGACATGTTCCCGTATATATAACAGAAGATATGGTTGGACACAAGCTCGGTGAGTTTGTTGCTACCAGAACCTATAGAGGACATGGAAAAGACGAGAAGAAATCTGCTAGGAAATAAGATTAGCATTGAATGGAAGGAGGTTTATCCATGGCAAAAGGACATAGATCCCAAATTAAGAGAGAAAGAAATGAGATTAAGGACAACAGAGCATCAGCTAAGTTATCCTATGCTAGAGTGTCTGTTACTAAGGCTTGCTTTGTATTAGATGCCATTAGAGGTAAAGATGTAAAGACAGCACTTGGTATTTTAGCATATAATCCAAGGTACGCATCCGGATTAATAGAGAAGCTATTAAAGTCAGCAATTGCAAATGCTGAGGTTAAGAATATGGATCCAGACAAACTGTATGTAGAGGAATGTTATGCAAACCAGGGTCCTATTATGAAGAGAATTCAACCAAGAGCACGAGGCACCGCTTATCGTATTGAAAAGAGAATGTGCCATATTACAGTAGTGCTTAATGAGAGATAAGGAGGGCAATAATGGGACAAAAGGTTAATCCCCACGGCTTAAGAGTCGGTATAATTAATGATTGGGACTCCAGATGGTATGCTGAAAGCGATTTTGCTGATAATCTTGTAGAAGATTATAAAATCAGAACATATCTCAAAAAGAAATTATACAGCGCAGGTGTGTCCAAGATTGAGATTGAAAGAGCGTCCGATCGTTTAAAAATAATTATTTACACATCAAAACCGGGTGTAGTTATCGGTAGAGGTGGAAGTGAGATAGAGAAATTAAAAGTTGAGATCCAGAAATATACTCAGAAGAAGCTTAATCTCGAGATAAAGGAAATCAAGAGACCTGATATAGATGCTCAGCTTGTAGCAGAGAACATTGCATCACAGCTTGAGAATCGTATATCCTTTAGAAGAGCTATGAAGTCTACTATGGCGAGAACAATGAAAGCCGGAGCCAAGGGAATTAAAGCCGCAGTTGGCGGACGTCTTGGTGGAGCTGATATTGCTCGTACAGAGTTTTACAGCGAAGGAACTATTCCGCTACAGACACTTCGTGCTAATATAGATTATGGTTTTGCAGAGGCTAATACCACTTATGGTAAGCTTGGTATTAAGGTTTGGATATATCATGGTGAAGTGCTTCCCACAAAAGGAGCAAAAAAGGAAGGGAGCGATAAATAATGTTAATGCCGAAGAGAGTTAAACATCGTAAGCAGTTTCGCGGCACTATGGCCGGAAAAGCTTCCAGAGGTAATACCCTAGCCCATGGTGAATATGGTATTGTTGCCTTAGAACCCGCTTGGATAAAATCAAACCAGATAGAGGCTGCCCGTGTAGCCATGACCCGTTTTACAAAGCGTGGTGGTAAGGTTTGGATTAAGATATTTCCCGATAAACCAGTAACAACTAAGCCTGCTGAGACTCGTATGGGTTCCGGTAAAGGTACTTTAGAGTATTGGGTAGCAGTTGTTAAACCGGGACGCGTTATGTTTGAAATTGCTGGTATTCCTGAAGAGACTGCAAGAGAAGCATTACGTCTTGCGGCACACAAATTACCAGTAAAATGTAAAATAGTATCGCGTGCAGACTTAGAAGGCGGTGAATACAGTGAAAACAAATAAATATGTAGAAGATTTAAGATCAAAATCAGCTACAGATTTGAATGAGGAATTAGTAGCTGCTAAGAAGGAACTTTTCAACCTAAGATTCCAGAATGCAACAAATCAGTTGGAAAATACCAGCAGAATAAATGAAGTTAGGAAGAATATTGCCAGAATTCAGACAGTGATTACTGAGATGAAGAAAGCATCCAAATAAGAGGGACTCCTGGCTGAATAAATAGGTGGCCGAAGGTCCTGGAAAGGAGTATCGTATGGAAAGGAAACTAAGAAAAGTACGGATCGGCAAGGTAGTCAGCGATAAGATGGATAAGACTATCGTAGTTGCATTAATTGATAATGTAAAGCATCCGTTGTATGGCAAAATCGTTAAAAGAACCTCAAAACTGAAGGCGCATGATGAGAATAATGAGTGCAAGATCGGTGATCGTGTAAAAGTTATGGAGACAAGACCCCTGTCCAAGGATAAGAGATGGAGACTTGTTGAAATAGTTGAAAGGGCAAAATAAGAGATTATTTTCCTTATATATTTTTGATAAAGTTGGATTTATTACAACTGAAAGGAGTATTATCATGATACAGGTTGAATCAAGGCTTAGGGTCGCCGATAATACCGGTGCAAAAGAGTTGCTTTGTATCAGAGTATTGGGCGGAACTGGCAGGAGATATGCTAATATAGGTGATATCATCGTTGCTTCGGTTAAAGATGCAACACCAGGCGGTGTTGTTAAGAAGGGCGAAGTGGTTAAGGCTGTTATAGTACGTACCGTTAAAGGCGCACGTCGTAAGGATGGTTCTTATATTAGATTTGATGAAAATGCTGCTGTTATAATCAAAGAGGACAACAATCCGAGAGGAACACGTATCTTTGGTCCGGTAGCGAGAGAATTAAGAGAGAAACAATTTATGAAAATAGTTTCTTTAGCACCAGAAGTATTATAAGGAGGTGTCGACCGTGGCAATGATGAAAATAAAAAAAGGTGATAACGTTAAGGTTATTGCCGGTAAAGATAAAGGTAAAGAGGGCAAGGTTCTAGAGGCATTAGATGGCAAGGTTATTGTAGAGGGTATTAATATGATCTCCAAGCACACAAAGCCCAACCAAGCTAGTCCTAAGGGCGGAATTGTACGCCAGGAAGCGCCTATTGATTCTTCGAATGTAATGTATGTTCATAAGGGCACAGTAAGCAGAGTTGGCTTCAAGACTATTGAAAGCAAAAAAGGCCCCAAGAAGGTACGTGTTGCGAAAACAAGTGGCGACGTTATCGACTAATTAAGGAAAGGAGGTTTTGGTAAAGGTGGCTAGACTAAAAGAGTTTTATATAAATGAGATAGTTCCCGGCATGGTAAAGAAGTTCGAATATAAAAATGTTATGGAAGTGCCGAAACTTGATAAAATTGTCATAAATATGGGTGTTGGCGAGGCAAAAGAAAATGCTAAGCTATTAGAAAGCGCAACTAAGGATCTTGAAATTATAGCAGGTCAGAAACCCGTTATCACTAAAGCTAAGAAATCCATTGCAAACTTTAAGTTAAGAGAAGGCATGTCAATCGGCTGTAAGGTTACCTTACGTGGTGAAAAGATGTATGATTTTGCTGATCGACTAATAAACCTAGCATTACCTAGAGTTCGTGACTTTAGAGGTGTTAATCCAAATGCATTTGATGGTAGAGGTAATTATGCACTTGGAATTAAAGAGCAATTAATCTTCCCCGAAATAGATTATGATAAGGTAGATAAGGTGAGAGGTATGGATATCATTTTTGTTACCACAGCTAAGACGGATGAAGAGGCTCGTGAACTGTTAACCGGTTTTGGTATGCCATTTAGAAAGTAAGGAGGAGAACTGACCATGGCTAAAATGTCAATGAAAGTAAAGCAGCAGCGTAAACAGAAATTCTCCACCAGAGAATATAACCGTTGCAGAATTTGTGGCCGTCCCCATGCATATTTGAGAAAATATGGAGTTTGCAGAATTTGTTTTCGCGAATTAGCGTACAAAGGACAGATACCAGGCGTTAAAAAGGCTAGCTGGTAAGAGGTTAAGAAAGGAGGCAAATTAAATGACAATGAGCGATCCCATTGCAGATATGCTTACAAGAATCCGTAATGCCAATACTGCAAAACATGATACAGTTGATATACCCGCTTCTAAAATGAAGGTTGCTATCGCTGATATTCTTTTAAAGGAAGGATATATCAGGAACTATACAATTGAAGATGTCGGAAACTTTAAGAATATTCATATCACTTTAAAGTATGGTAAAGATAAAAATGTTAAAATTATTACCGGCCTTAAGAGAATCTCAAAACCAGGTCTTCGTGTTTATGCTAACAAGGACCAGCTTCCAAAGGTTCTGGGTGGTTTAGGTATAGCTATTATATCAACAAATAAGGGTGTAATAACCGATAGAGAAGCAAGAGAACAAAACGTAGGTGGAGAGGTGTTGGCTTTCGTATGGTAAGTTATAAATTACCGTAGATTATATATCGAAAGCCTGCATTCAGCTTGGTAATAATATTATAGTAGATATTTTATAGAAAAACAGGAGGTGCGGGCATGTCACGTATAGGAAAAATGCCTATCGCTATACCTGCAGGTGTAACTGTAGATATAGCAGAAAATAATAAAGTGACCGTAAAAGGACCCAAAGGAACATTAGAAAGAGTGTTACCTTCCGAGATGGTTATTGAGGTTAATGGAGCTGAAATTAATGTATCCAGGCCTAGTGAATTAAAAAAGATGAAGGCCTTACATGGTCTTACAAGAACCCTAGTTGCCAACATGGTAACAGGTGTTACAGCAGGATATGAAAAACATTTGGAAATTAACGGTGTTGGTTACAGGGCGGCTAAGTCAGGTAAAGAGTTAACACTGACATTAGGTTACTCCCATCCTGTAGTCATGGTAGATCCGGAAGGAATTGAATCAATTTTAGATGGACAGAACAAAATCACTATAAAAGGTATAGATAAAGAAAAGGTTGGCCAATACGCCGCTGAAATCAGAGCTAAGAGACCACCCGAACCATATAAGGGTAAGGGTATTAAGTATGCTGATGAAGTAATCAGACGCAAGGTTGGTAAGACCGGTAAGAAATAAAGGAGGAGTGAAATAAGATGGTTAGTAAAGAAGCAAGAACTGATATTAGAAGAAAAAAGCATAGAAAAATCCGTAACCGTTTCACGGGTACTCCTGAGAGACCGCGTTTGGCTGTCTTTAGAAGCAATAATCACATATATGCACAGATTATTGATGATGAAGCAGGTAATACTTTAGTAGCAGCTTCTACGTTGGATAAGGATGTAAAGGCAGAGCTCGAGAAGACCAACGATATGGCAGCAGCAGCACACCTTGGTAGTGTAATTGCCAAGAAGGCTTTAGAAAAGGGAATTAAGGCTGTTGTATTTGATAGAGGCGGTTTCATATATCATGGAAAGATCAAAGCGTTGGCAGATGCAGCACGCGGTGCTGGTCTGGAATTCTAGGTAAGGAGGAAAAACATGAAACGTTCAATTGTTGATACAAGTCAACTGGAATTAGAGGATAAAGTAGTATCAATCAAGCGCGTAACTAAGGTTGTAAAGGGCGGACGTAATATGCGTTTTACAGCGTTGGTTGTAGTAGGCGATAGGAATGGACACATTGGCGCAGGGCTTGGAAAGGCAACTGAAATACCCGAAGCAATCCGTAAGGGTAAAGAAGACGCCATTAAGAAATTAATTAGCGTTCCGATTGATGAAAACGGTAGCACACCCCACGACTTTATCGGATATTTCGGCAGTGCCGAGGTACTCCTTAAGCGTTCACCAGAGGGTACCGGTGTTATCGCTGGTGGACCGGTGCGTAATGTACTTGAGCTTGCAGGATATAAGAATATCCGTACCAAGTCTCTTGGGTCAAATAATAAGCAGAATGTAGTTTTAGCTACGATTGAAGGATTAAGCCAGTTAAAGACCCCTGAGGAAGTAGCAAAGCTTCGTGGTATTCCGGTAGAACAGCTTAGTAACTAAGAGTTTTACCAGTAATTTAATGTGGAGGTGTCAAGATGGCAGATAAATTAAAAATAACTTTAGTGAAGTCTACGATCGGTGCCATTCCTAAGCACAAGGCAACAGTAGAGGCTCTCGGTTTAAGAAAACTTAACAAAACCGTTGAAATGCCAGATAATGCTGCAATTAGAGGAATGATTGATCATGTAAAACACTTAGTAAAGGTTGAAGAAATATAAGCTGAAAGAAGGAGGTGCACGTAGATGAATCTATCAGAGTTAAGACCGGCGGATGGTTCTAAGCAGGATCGCTTCAGAAAAGGCCGTGGGCATGGTTCAGGTAACGGTAAAACAGCCGGCAAGGGCCATAAAGGACAAAAGGCACGTTCCGGAGCTCCAAGAATAGGTTTTGAGGGCGGACAGATGCCATTATACAGAAGAATTCCCAAGCGTGGTTTTACTAATCGGAATTCACAGGAAATCGTAGCAATCAATGTAGATGTATTAAATAGATTTGATGATGGTGTTACAGTAACAGTTGATTCATTAATTGAAGCAGGAATCGTAAAAAACCCTAAAGATGGTGTTAAGATTCTTGGCAATGGAGAACTTACTAAGAAGCTGGATGTCAAGGTTAATGCATTTAGTGCTAGTGCTATAGAAAAAATTCAGGCTCTTGGTGGAAATGCAGAGGTGATTTAATATGTTTAAAACATTACGAAATGCATTAAAGGTTAAAGACATCAGGACAAAATTATTATACACACTTGGTGCGCTGATAATAGTTAGACTAGGAACTTTGCTTCCTGCGCCTGCAGTCAGTAGGGAAGCTGTTGAAAAGGTATTTTCAAGTATTAATCTTGGTTTCTTTAACAACCTTACTGGAGGCTCCTTTACCAAGATGTCCATATTTGCATTAAGTATTTCACCCTATATTTCTTCATCCATCATTATTCAGCTTCTAACTATAGCAATTCCTAAATTGGAGGAGCTTCAGAAAGAAGGGGAAGATGGAAGAAAGAAAATTGAAGAGCTTACCCGTTATATGGCTGTAGGCCTTGCAATAATTGAATCCGTAGCTATGGCAATAGGTTTTGGCGGAAGCCAAGGCGTATTGGAGGGCGGCTTAACATTTACAAATATTGTACTTGTGGCAGCATCCTTTACTGCCGGTTCTACCTTCCTCATGTGGCTTGGAGAAAGAATTACTCAAAACGGTGTTGGAAATGGTATCTCTATTATTCTTTTGATTAATATTGTATCAACCATGCCGGAAGATTTCATAAGATTGTTTTTTCAATTCGTATATCAGAAGCCGGTTTGGAAGGCTATAATTGCAGTTGTAATTATCTTAGCAGTAGTTTTATTTACAATCGTATTTGTATTACTACTACAGGACGGTGAAAGAAAAATACCCGTTCAATATGCTAAAAAGGTTCAGGGTAGAAAGATGGTTGGTGGACAAACCTCCCATATTCCGCTGAAGGTTAATACAGCCGGAGTAATACCTGTTATATTTGCTAGTTCATTAATGTCTTTCCCCGGGGTAGTCTCATCATTTTTCGGTGTATATCCGGCCAGAGCGTACATTTGGCCTAAGGTACTTAAGGTGCTAGATCAAGGCAGCTGGCTAAATATCAATTTCAGAAACTTTGACTTTGGGGAATTTAAATATTCTATAGGACTGCTGATTTATATAGGATTAATTATATTCTTTGCATTCTTTTACACATCAATCACATTTAATCCGATTGAGATTGCAAACAATATGAAGAAGCAGGGTGGGTTTATTCCTGGTATTCGTCCGGGTAAACCAACTACAGAGCATTTAAGCAAAGTACTTAATCATATTATATTTATAGGTGCTGCTGGCTTAATAGTTGTATCCGTAATACCAATATTCTTTTCTGGAGCATTTAATGCTAGAGTGAGCTTCGGTGGTACATCAATCATTATTATTGTTGGTGTTATCATAGAGACAATCAAACAGGTTGAATCACAAATGCTGGTGCGCCACTACAAAGGATTCCTTAATGACTAATTACTTTTCAAAGCAGTAAAACGAAGGCTTCAGTAGATTACAGACGCCTTCGTTCTACTTACTTTGTAAAGCTTATCTAAATGAAATGTCTTACTGATTATACAGGAGGAAAACATCATGAGGGTAATAATGCTAGGGGCACCCGGTGCCGGTAAAGGAACACAGGCTAAAAGAATTGCAGCAAAGTTTAAGATACCGCATATTTCCACCGGAGATATATTCCGTGAAAATATTAAAGGTGAAACAGTGCTGGGACAAAAGGCCAAGGTATATATGGATCAAGGATTATTAGTGCCGGACGAATTAGTTTTAGAGCTAATTATAGAACGTTTTAAGGCAGCTGATTGTATAGAAGGCTATGTATTAGATGGATTTCCGAGAACTATTCCTCAAGCAAAGGCTTTGGACTCGGCTCTGGATATGAATAATGATAGGATGGATTATGCTATCAACGTGGATGTTACTGATGAGGTAATCATAGAACGTATGGCAGGTAGAAGAGCTTGCCTAAACTGCGGTAGAACCTATCATGTAGATACACTTAAACCCAAGGTAGAAGGAATATGTGATTATTGTAATACTAAGCTTGTACTTAGGGACGATGACAAGCCTGAGACAGTGAAAATGCGGCTTGAGGTATATCATGAGCAGACTCAGCCACTTCTTGATTATTATAGAGAGAAGGGGATTCTACATAGCGTAGATGGTACAGGAGCTATTGATGATATATATAAGGAAATCATTCATGTACTTATGACTTAAAATATGGACATAGATTGAAAGGAAGAGTTGAATGCCGATAAGCATTAAATCTGATAAGGAAATTGAACTTATGCAGGAATCCGGTAGGATTCTAGCTAAGGTATTAGATGAACTGGAAGGTTATGTAGTGGCGGGGGTTTCTACCCATGATATCAATAAGAAATGCCATGAGATTATCAAGAGCTATGGTTGTATACCGTCATTTCTAAATTATAACGGATTTCCTGCTTCTCTATGTATTTCAGTAAATGATGAGGTAGTCCATGGAATTCCCTCTAAGGAAAATATACTTAGAGAGGGTGATATCGTCAGCTTAGATTGTGGTGTTATATATAAGGGTTATCATTCTGATGCAGCAAGAACCCTTCCTGTAGGTGAAATTACAGGTGATGCCAAGAAATTAATAGAGGTAACCAGGCAGAGCTTTTACGAAGGTATTAAGTTTGCAAAAGAGGGAAAACATCTACATGATATATCTGAAGCAATTCAGAAGTATGTAGAATCCTTTGGATTTTCAGTAGTTAGAGATTTGGTGGGGCATGGAATTGGAAGAAATCTTCATGAGGAACCGCAAATACCAAATTTCAAGCAAAGAAACAGAGGACCTAAGCTTGTCTCAGGTATGACTTTAGCAATCGAGCCCATGGTAAATGCGGGACGGTATGATGTATATTGGATGGATGATGATTGGACCGTTGTCACTGAGGATGGATCTCTTTCGGCACACTATGAGAATACCATACTAATAACAGATGGTGAACCAAGAATCTTGACCATATAAGATTTTTGTTAATAGAGTCTAGCGGAAGCTATGGAGTTAGTAAATGCATGAATTAATAGGATGTTTAGTAAAATCAAAAACCGGCAGAGACGTCGGAAAATGCTATGTAATAATTGATACCCATAATGAATATGTATATTTAGTGGATGGTAATATTAGAACCTTAGATTATCCTAAAAAGAAAAACTTCAAGCATATTAATAAAATAGGTTATTTAGATTCATCGCTTACCCACGCGATTGATAAGAAATATATAAGAAATGAAGAGATAAAGAGAGCAATAAAACTGTTACAGATTGGAATTTCAAATAAG